>OIZA01000029.1_pt1 | contig 94132 bp, 79 predicted proteins | sample 1588381 | NCBI WGS metagenome assembly OIZA01 (sample SAMN03283277) | human gut metagenome | biome: human-associated habitat; material: feces | host: Homo sapiens | place: Peru | collected 2012 | reverse complement strand
CATGCAAGCATGGCATTATGTCTAAATTTGCATGGCTCTGAATAGTTACCATATTATTATGACTCATCTTATCATATTGACGGGAGAAAAACAACAATGGTGTTGGCAGTTGCCGGTCGGCTGGGGTATAATGAAACCAGTCTGGCTCGTCCCGCATTTCCCATAGAAAACAGAAAGGATTTCGTTATCTTATGAATTCGAAAGCCCATAAAAAATTTTCATTTTTAAAAATAATTGCCTGCATCCTCGGCATCTGCCTGTTACTTGCCGTACTCGCCGCAGGAATTCTCTACCTGAAGCTGCAGGAGCCGGGGAAGCGCTCCGCCGATTTTGCACGCCTGCAGCAGGAATCCTATCAGGGGATCTTCTGTTCCATGTATGCTCCCGAAGCTTTTCCCGAGGACATTTACCCTGCTTACATGGGCTATGATACCGTAAGCTGCTCACATCGGATCACTTCCTTCTCTGATCTGTCCGATTATCTGGAGACCGCTTTTTCCTCCGGGAATGAAGTCTCCCACGTATTTCTGGTGCTGGATCCTCTGGTTCTGTGGAACAGCAGCCTGCATAACAGTGACCGTTTCAACGATTCTCTGGACACGCAGCTGTTATCCTATATTGACAGCTATTCCGGAGCGGATTTTACCATTTTATTTTCCACGCCTTCGCTGGCCTACTGGCAGTCTCATGCCGACGGAAGATCCGAGACCTACGAAAATGTGGTGCGGGTTCTGGCTGCTCCTCTGGATTTCCGGAGCAACGTTTCTCTGTATTTTCCTTCCGGGGAGGAATGGCTGATCTCCAATCCGGATGCTTACGATACCCCTCTGGAATTGAACGCCACTGCTGCCCGCTCTGTTATGCTATCCATTTTAGGAGGCGATCTGCAATACCGTGATACGGAAAAATACAGCAGTCTGGATCATTTTGCTTCTCTGATCCAAGGCGCTGTGGATGCTCCTGCTTCCTATCCCGATCTGTCGGACTATGACATTGTCTTTTTCGGAGACAGTGTCTTCGGAAACTATCACGATTTTTCCTCGGTTCCGGGCGTCATCGGTGCATTGACGCAAGCCGCTACCCACAATCTGGCCGTCGGTGGTTCCTCCGCGACACAGATCAGCGCCGGAGATAAATCTTTCCCCAGTGCCGTACAGCGTTTTCTGTCTGGAGACAATGCTTCTCTCTCCGAAGGGAAAAAGCTCTGTTTTGTGATCAACTATGGACTGAATGATTATTTCACCGGATACACGGTAGAGGAGTATGGAAATGGACTGACAGCCGGCATACAGTCCCTGCAGGATGCCTATCCCGATGCGGAAATTCTGATTGTATCTTCCAACTTCATCACCTCTTTCCAGAACGGTACAGCTCATAACAACGAGCGTGGAGAGGTGCTGGCGGATTACGTGGCAGCTGCTGAAACGATTGCTGCCAAACAGAAGGTTGATTTTCTGAATGCCAATGAAGTCCTGCAATGGGATACTAAAAATGCTGCCGGGTATCTGGTGGATGCCATCCACCCCAACGAAGAAGGACGTTTCCTTCTCGGTGCGGCAATAATTAAGGCTTTAGAGGAGGTTCTCCCCGGTAAAGTACCAGCAGACCGTCCCGTGCCGTCTCCGCCAGTGTGATCCCATAGCCTCATCCTGATTGATCCCGTCCGGCACCGCGGCAAAGCGGATGCAACGCAACAGTACAGCCAGTGCAAAGATGCCCTAGAAAAGAATGCGTCTTTTTTTCTTATCCGAAGTTATTGCGGTAATGTAGTCTGTCATTCTGTGTTTGTCGCCTATTCTTCCGTATACTGGTTCAACATTTTGAGATAACGCAGCAGAGATTCCTTTTTATCAGAGGCGAGACCGCGGTAGATCTGCAATATGATTTCTTCGTCACGCGTCTGCACTTCGGCCATTTCCCGCTCTTCGAAGATATCCGTGACAGAGACTCCCAGCTGATTACAAAGGGCCATCATAGTGTCGATTCTCGGCACTGTTTTTCCGTCCAGAAAGCAACTTACCGTAGAGGAAGAAAGACCCGAATATCTGGCTATCTTATAAGGAGTCGTTCCTCTATCCTTACATATCTGCTCGAATCTCTGTGCTATTTCCGCGCATTTTTCTTTCGTATTGTACATATGTTTCAACCGCCTTTGCTTTATATTTATGTCTCTATAAAGTACGTGGCGGAAATCGACAGAATCTTACAAAAAACTTTTTTTAGGCGCAATTTTTCAAAAAAAGTTTTTCTGACCTCAATTGCCAAAGTAAATTCCAGTTGCTCTTCTCCCAGATTTCCTTTGTTTTCTTGAAAACATCCGATATAATAATTCACATTGCATATCAAAAAATAACAAAGGAGTTTCTGTAATGAACAATTTAGACGCGCACATTATTGATTATCTGGCACACTGTGAATTTCAAAAAAGATTGGATTCTAAAACGCTGAAAGCCTATCAGATTGATCTCAGACAATTTTCGGAGTTTATTGGTACTTCTGATCTATCTGCTATTTCGTCTTCTAAACTGGAAGCTTATATCAGTAAACTTCATCAACTGTATAAGCCCAAAACCGTAAAGCGAAAAATCGCATCCACAAAAGCGTTTTTTCACTATTTAGAGTATAAAGAAATTATTACCCTAAATCCTTTCAACAAAATTCAAATTAAATTTCGTGAACCTGCCATTTTACCCAAAACAATCCCCCTGCACACCGTAGAATCAATTCTGTCAACCATCTACGCATACCGTATTCAGGCCCCTACCTCATATCAGCGTCAAAACGCTTTACGTGATGCCGCTATTATCGAATTGCTTTTTGCCACCGGGATACGAATTTCCGAACTATGCTCCCTAAAAACAAGTGACGTCAATCTGGCAGACAGGTCCCTTTTAATTTACGGAAAAGGGAGTAAAGAACGGCGCATGCAAATAGGTAATGATGACGTCTTACATCTTCTGATGGAATACTGCCATATTTTTCATAATGCAGAAACACCTTGTGAATTTTTTTTCATTAATCAAAATAAAACACCGGTATCCGATCAGACAGTTCGGCGTATGATCAATAAATATACCTCTCTTGCTGCAATCAACCTTCATATTACTCCACACATGTTCCGGCATACATTTGCTACCAGTCTTTTAGAGGCGGATGTAGACATTCGATACATACAGGAAATGCTGGGACATAGTTCTATTAATGTCACGGAGATTTATACGCATGTAGCCCTATCCAAACAGAGGGATATCCTTACCGCCAAGCATCCCAGAAAATTCTTTCAGTTTGAACACATTTGACTGGAACTCCATTACTTCGTCAATAGCATTATTGGACAATCCATCTGAAGAAACTTATTTCCAAAGCACTGATTTGCAGTTTTGTAAATCAGTGCTTTATTAATGGATAATATCAGATTATCCATCTCGCATATAGTAATAATTATGTTGATGATTTCTAACTTCTTACTTGCAAATAATCCTTTTTCTCCTTCTCACCATTCGGCCTCAGTATCTGCGGTATGGTAATAAATTCTATTTTGTTTTCAAAAGAATACTTTTGGGCTCGAATAATTTCTTTATCTGCTTTCTCATAATAGGATATTTTCCATCTTTCAGGATGAAGCATTTCTTCAATTTCTTCCATGTATTCATGATCCACCGCACTCATGGAATGTCCTAATACAACGATACTATCTATTCCCTTGCATTCCTCCAAAAAGCTTCTAAGCTTCTTTAGCTGCAATTTTTTCCGCCATCTTTCATAAAAATCAAAGGCTTCTCTTCGTTGCTGCGCAATGTAGTAATCCCAGTCTTCTTCATTCATAGAAGCCCATGAACTGATATAGCTATGTTCATCGCTTCTGTATCCAAATATTAAAGGTGTTCCTTCTTCATAACATCCATGGATATGAAATATAGGAACCTTGTCCGGATTGGGGAATAAATATTCAAGCGTAGATGTATAGTTGAAAGAAAGTACTGCATCTCCTTTTATAAATAACTCTTTTTCTTCTTTTTTTCCTCTTGCATCCCTGTTAGCTGCTTTCACCATCTTATGCAAAGCTGATTCGATTGCCTCGTCAATGCTCTCCAAATACATCTGCATATTCAGAATGCCACCATCTCTATCCGATTCATGGTCCGACATATAATCAGGAAACACCTCATTTTGAAACATAATTTCATCCAAATTAATATTATTTAAAGCCTGCTCATACTCATTCCAGTCGACGTCATATTCCATCAGTACCTCAAGCGCATTCTCCACCTCATTATAGACCGGCTCTGCTTCTAAGTACTTTTTAAAATCTTTTGTCTTCGTATTCAATTCAAAATGTAAATCAAATCCATTTCCTATTACATATAACGTGCTCATTACATTACCCTTTTTTCTATTTTGTTGTCTTTTATTATACTACATTTCATTTTTTATTTTCGTTCGATTTATCAACCCATCCCGCTGCAATACGAATTCCTGCAGATTGCAAATCTCTATTAATCCTGTTTTTCCTTGTCAATCACTGTCACTTCTTCAAAATATCTATTTGATGTTTTTATTCCCTTTTTATCAAGAATCGTTTGTTCATCACGATATATCTCCGTGGTGTTTTTTTCTTCGTATTCTGCTACGATATATACTTCCTCATTTTCAAATAATACAATTTGTCCTGTACTGTCAATAACTTTAAATTCTTTTTGATTTCTTGCAGCATATGTACCATACAAATAAAATACTCCTAAGTAAATTGCTATTGCTACTAAAAAAATTACAAGTATTCCAGGTTTTAAAAGTTTGTAAAAATATATTTTACTCTCCACCTGCTTCTTCTTATCGTAGCAAACATAAAAGCTTATAAATACGCCGGGAAACATTATGAACACTGCTGCTATTAATGCGGCAGCAAAATCTCCGTACCCTAATTCCCTTATTCTAATGTTTTCATTTAATACAATTTTCACCATAAGTATTCCTGTGATCGCTATTATTTCTAATGCTACCAAAAAGATTTTATTATATATTTTTGAAACATTATTCACAATCCAATATATCAGGTAGCAGGCTACACTATATATAATTACAACTGCCAGATATAATGCCAGATCATATAAAAAATTTCCACCTGTTATATTAAGGTTTATATGATTTACTCCGAAATAATCAATTTTCCCACATTGATATGCATAAATAAATATTTTAATAAAGGTGGTTACCACACCCAGTCCTACTGTAGTAATCAGAGTGACCACCCCTATATGATTACAAAGGTACTCTATTCTTTTTCTTAATTTTTCCTCCTCTATTTCATTTTTAATGGCATTCTCATGCCTTTGTTCTTCACTGATCTGGCTTGAAATCCCCTGTTCTGTCTGCCAAAGAAGCTCATCAAATTGTTCCTCCGGCATATTCGGAGTAATGTTTTCGTAACTTCTCTTCTTAAATTCCGTCAGCGCCTTCCGCGATAAAAAGCACCTTCTGAAAATCTTTAAATCATGTGTCAGCTTTCTTTCCGGCAGCAAAGCATGTATATACGCAAAAGTATCATGATATTCCCCTATCAACACTATTATGTTTTCTACACACATATAGCATACAAAGTATACAAATAAAACAAATATGTTTTTCCGATACGAATCACTTCCTGCGCCTGCCAATATTACAAAGATCATAGCTCCAATCCCTATCGCAGTTATCCATTTCGGCAAACAATATTTGCTGCCTCTATCTATTAAGAAATCAGCCAAAACTATATTTGCTATCACATTCCATATAAGTAACTCAAATCCAAGCGGCAATGACGTGGGTGCCAGCAGGAAAGCGGCCAAACCAAATATTTTTATACCCTGAGCAACTTTAATGTTCCCCTCTTTCTCTCTGGGAAGACTCAATATCTCCATCATAAATAGCGGCGGCTGCCACATAATTTCTTTTAAACTGCTGCCCTTCGTAATCCATATATATGTTACAAATAAGCCTAAAATATAGGTCATGGCTGTCACGATAAAATTAAATCTGATTTTCTGAAAAAAGGGGGTCCTAAAATATTTAATCGCTATACACCCTATCATAATCACTACAAGCCAGATCAACGCTGCGTATACTCTGTTGGTAAGTATTAATTGCATTATTTTCTCCTTTGTACTGTGCCAGCATCTTAGTGTAATAGTTCAGACGCTCTCTCTTATCCTTTGGAAGCACTCTGTATATTTTCAATAATTCTTCCTCTTCCTTTGTCATTTGCGCCACTGTTTCTCCTTCTTCGAAGAATTCCGTCATCGTTATCCCCAAAAGATTGCAAAGTATAAGTAAGGTATCAATTCTTGGTTTTGTTTTCCCCTTTATAAAGCCACTCACTGTGGACGATGAAACTCCCGTATCCTTTACCAATTTATACGGTGTGCATCCTTTTATCTCGCATATTTGTTTGAATTTCAATGCTAACTGCTCACACTTTTCCTGCGGATTATACATTTCTTTACCACCTTTATCATGTATTAAATAAGGTCCTACATTTAATACATGGCAAAAATCGCCAAAATCTTACAAGATTTTTCTCATCGCCCAAATAAAGTTGCCACTGCATCTTTCAGTGTATTCATATTTGCTCTATAATCTCCTGGCGTTTTTGCAAGTGTAAACGTATATCTATTGTCTTCATTATAAGTAATCTTGTAATGAGTACCATTGTTTATTTTAAATCCAGCTTCTATAAGCTGTCTTTTTCGCTGAGCATTCAAATTTCCCGAATCATCTATAATTTCTCTCAACCATTTCTCAATCTCGTCCGCTTTTCCCGTTTGGCGGTTTAGATCAAGAATATTAGTTAAAACATGAAACTTTCTGGATGTCCGTAGATTCAGATCGTTATCGAGTAATCCCTTCTCCTTCTCCAATACCCGTAATATTACGTCCTTTATTTCGTCTTTATATAACTCCTTCTCCGATATTTCCAGCTCGATCTTATTTTCCGCATTATTTTTTCCCTTATGTTCCAAAATATACTCATAGGATTGTATTTTGCTTTCTTTCCTGTTTAACTCAGCATTCAAATCTTTTATACGTTCTTCAAGCTTCTGTATATGTTGATCCTTTAAATTTCCCTTTTCTTCCTCTTCCTTTAGGATTTTTTCAAATATTTCGGAAAGCTCCGGATCCCGCTCACTCTTTTTCTGGATGTTTGCAAAGCGAATCTTGTTCCAGGACAAATCATCATCTATTTTGGTCATCAGAAGCCGCTGTTGAACCGTTTTCTCTATTGCCTGCTGCATCTCTTCCATGGATTCATAATCATCCGGTAACATTCGATAAGAACTGTCAACTCCATAGAAGATTTCCACAGCCCCTGCATACGGATTTGCACTATTCGTAATTTTTCGAACTGTGGGAGCGATTTCCCTTGTTTCCACAACCACATGTGCAATACCCGCCAGATTGGTGGCCAATCCGTCATAATTAATAGGCTCATCAATAGCATATCTGGGGTATGTCACATAAATCAAAGGCATAAAATATGGTTTTTTCCGCAAGATCAAATCTCTTGCCAGATCAAGATTATCTTTTGTTATTTTATGCGGCTTATTTGATACCATTATGTCTTGATCCATCCCGCCATATTCCTCTGCCACGATTTGTTTTAATAAACGGGGCTTATTAAAAGTCTGAGACATCCTGACAGAAATATTTGCCGCATCCGAATATAATTGTATCGCCAATACATTTAAAGTATCCGTTCTCTTTAAGACATAATCATTTGTCCAAATAACTCCGTTAACGTGACTAACCAATCGAATAATCAGTGCTTCCGGATAGCGGAGAATTTCCAGATTTTCTTTTCCCGTATCTATGCTATATTCGCTGTCACCGTTATATGACAAATTGTGAAAGTGATAATTTCTATTACCATCCAGCCAGTTGATCACATACTCAATGAGTCTATCCCCTGTTAATGTATCTGCCACAACAAGTTTTGTTGAGAAAATAAGCATAATATCTCCTCCTTTGTAACATCTGCCCTTATCCCCTTTATATCGTAATTATAGCATATAACCTACCTCATCTATATTTCGGTTTTTGAAGTGGACATTTCGGTTTTCCGCACCACGGTTTAACTGCCTTTTCAACGCAATGCCACTATATCGATCCCCAAATTTGTGTAATAATTGCGTTTTTCCACATAATATGTTATGATGAATAGGAATTTAAGTTTTGAAAGTGAGGACGTTATGTTATTAGATGATAAATCCATTTTGATCACAGGTGGTACCGGCAGTTTTGGTAAGGCATTTACCAAATACGTGCTGGATCACTACAATCCCAAGAAGATCATTATTTATTCCCGCGATGAGTTCAAACAGTTCATCATGCAGAATGAATTCAAGCAGTATGCCGGCAAGCTCCGTTTCTTCATCGGCGATGTCAGAGACAAGGAGCGTCTGACCAGAGCCTTCGAAGGTGTGGATTATGTAATTCATGCTGCAGCCCTGAAACAGGTTCCTGCCTGCGAGTACAATCCTGCAGAGGCGATCAAGACCAATATCCACGGTGCACAGAATGTTATTGATGCCGCACTGGATACCGGTGTTAAGAAAGTAGTTGCTCTGTCCACGGATAAGGCTGTAAATCCGGTAAACCTGTACGGCGGCACCAAGCTGGTATCCGATAAACTGTTCATCGCTGCCAACGCCTATGCCGGAAGCAAGGACATCTGCTTCTCCATCGTTCGTTATGGCAACGTAGCCGGAAGCCGCGGCTCCGTTATTCCGTTCTTCCACAACATTATCAAAAACGGAGGTACGGAGCTTCCCATCACCGATTACCGCATGACCCGTTTCTGGATCAGCCTGCAGCAGGGTGTGGAACTGGTAATCAAAGCACTGGAAGAGTCCAAGGGCGGCGAGACCTTCATCTCCAAGATTCCTTCCTTTAAGATCACAGATCTGGCACAGGCAATGCTGCCCGGATGCGAAATGCCGGAAGTCGGAATCCGCGAGGGCGAGAAGCTGCATGAGATTATGGTAACGGTGGAAGATTCCTTGAATACTTACGAATACGACAAGCATTTTATCGTGTATCCCCAGATGGTATGGAGCGAGTCCAAGCGTGCCGTTCCTACCGGCAAGAGAGTAGCCGAAGGCTTCTCCTACAGTTCCGGAAATAATACCGAATGGCTGAGTGTGGAGCAGATTCGGGAATTGTTGAAAACTATTGATTTGGAGAAATAATTGATTTTATAAAAATACCTTCCAGTTTTCTGGAAGGTACACACTGTAGACAAAGTTCCTTCCTGCACGGGAACCTTGTCTGCGATGTGAGGCAGATCGAAATGGCCTGCCCCACACATAATGATTACATAGTCTAACATTTACGCCAAGCCTTCAGTTTTCCCCCTCAAGCCCGCGCCTTCAGTAAGCCCTCAAAGCCTTTGACTATTCGTGCTTTTAACTATGTAATATTTTTGCTATCTCATTCTTTAATTCTTCTTCGTTTAATATTTCTTTCTTATATCTCTTTATTTGAGTATTATATAAATCTAAAACTGCATTTTCTTTTCCACAATTATATATGTAGTCGTAAATGATTCCCTTCAGCTTTTCTGAAAAAGACATATTATACTTCTTTCTAATTACGAAGCTTCGTACAATATTTAGTTCCAGAAATGGATTCTCCTCCAACACAACATCTAGCACTCCCGTTCGCATAGCCTCCTGATACCTATCATCATACCACTTATTATTTCTAATGTCATAAACAATAGCATCCATATTTAAAAAAACTGTTTCCGGTAGTTTAGCTAAGTAATCATGAGGATCACATTTAATAACGTGTTCTGAATATGCCCATGTTTGTTGTAATAACCACATATCAACAATTAAATCCTGACATTGTACTTTATATCCCCCAAAACGGTTTCTTTCAGCTGTATGCCTATTTATAAACTTCTTATAGGCATTCTCATCCAAGGTATCCAATACTATGTCTATATCCCTTAAATAGCGAATTGTCCCATTATCTTTAATTTCACGCAACACTCCACCAATAAGGTATACATTTCCCATTTTTTGAAGTTCGTCAAATAAGATCTTCGCCGGGTGATGCTTTTCAAGATAATTTCTCAACAGTTCCTCCATGCTTCCAACCATCCAGTCTTCTCCTTTCAGATACATGACTATGGCAACTCGATTCCTACCAATTTTTTGTATAAGCTAACAGCATACGAGTCTGTCATCCCTGATATATAATCAACCACTAAATGCAGCTTATCGTATATCGGAATATTCTTAAATTCCCTATACTCACCAGTACAATAATCATGGCATGCTATGTATTTAAAATTAGGGGATATTATCTTATACAATTTTCCTGCATATATCTTCGTATCGTTAATTTCCTCTTGTGTACTATTTAAAATTGTAGGGACAAAAATATCTAATAACGTCTTTAATACCTTGTCTCCAACTAATTCTAATTCCAAAACTTCTTGACATCCAAAACAATTTCTTTTGGTAATATCTTTTAGTTTTTTAATAAATGGTTTTTCATTGATTAATATTTCCTTAGATTCAAACCTCCCTTCCATTAATTCGTCATAGGAACTTACAAACTTTTCTTTGGCCTTCATGAACAAATACGTTTGAACAATATTCCTAAAATTCCTCACCTGTGCCAAAATACGCTCACTTGCATCCATATGCCTATCCGTTTCTTTCGAATTAATCATCTCAAATAGTTCAACATAGCGTTCTTGATTTTTAAAAGCTTCTTGTAGGTTAGCATATTCATCTTTCCAACAGATATACCCTTTTTTTACCCCATCTTCAATGTCATCACATATATAAATTATATCGTCTGCCGCTTCTAATAAATATGTTGCAGGATGACGTACTCCTTCAGAAAGCCCTGTTTTTTCCCATATATGTTGAATAATATCATTTTCCGATGCAAAATAACCAAATTTATCTGCTTCTTCATTTGCCTCAGAAGACCATGGATATTTTATTATTGCACTTAGCGTCCCATAGGTAAAATTGGCCCCATGCTCATCGTTTAGGGTTTGCAATTTTGTTACAATTCTTAAATTTTGTACATTTCCATCAAAAAAGATAAAATCATTCTTCTCCTGTTGATTAAGAATCGCCTGTTCTTTCAAATTCGCTTTTGCCTGCTGGAAGGTTTTATATTCATTCTCAAACCATTTTTTAAACCATTCCCGGATAACAGTTTCCCCATAATGGCCAAACGGCGGATTTCCTAAGTCATGAATTAATCCTGCTACTTGTAATAGTGATGCCAATTTCTCCGTTTTTTCAGGTGTAAAATTCTCTGAGTCTATCTTTTCAAGTTCCTTTCCAACGGCCTTGCCTAAAGATCTTGCTAATGCAGATACTTCAACAGAATGGGTTAATCTCGTTCTGGTAAAATCATTTTCCTGCAGTGGAAATACCTGAGCCTTATCTTGTAATCTTCTTACTGATGAAGATCCTACAATTCTATCATAATCTGCTTCGAATTCATTTCTAAAAGGATTGTTTTTGACTTTCCCAAAATCCATTCTTGTTCTTTCTTCTGATAGTAATTTATCCCATGTTAATCTTTTATCCATTGTTTCCCCTTTCGCTTCCTTATCCCTTTTTATCAATTCTCATACGCTCTGACAAAAAATACTTCTTTGAATTTGCCTCCTCCTTAAACAGAAAAACACAATTATCACACGATAACTGCGTTTTATAAATAGACTTGTATATTGATTATAATCGTTTCCAATAAAAATTACAATCCCTGTCTTCTGAAAGTATAAAGCATGTTTCCTTTTGCCAGATTCCTCCAACAAATTGTTCCCTCACTCCCTAAAAACCAAAGAGTGAATCACCCCATGCATTTTTTCCACATGAAATTATTCACTCTATGTTATAATCATCATATTCTAAATCATTTACAGCACTTCGTCTGTCCAGCCCACATCTTCGCCGTCTCCACTATCAGAGGAATCATCGCTGGCACCGCTGTCATCGGAACCACTATCGGAAGATCCACTATCAGAACTGCCGTTGTCGGAACTGCCACTGTCGGAGCTTCCGCTGTCGGAGGAACCACTATCGGAACTGCTGTCATCCGAGTCGCTGTTGTCGTTGTTGATCGTCGGCTGCTGTGCCGGCACCGGTGTTGCTGCAGGCACAACGGTAGTCGTGGTAGTGTTGGTCGGCTTTACCGGCTGTGCTGCGGTTTTCTCTGTTGCACTCTGCACCTGGGACGCGGAGGCCAATGCTGCTCCCGCCAGAATACTCTGTTTTGCAAGAAGAGGAGAAATCTGCTCCGCACTGATGGTTCCGTTTTGTACCGCTTCCTGGTTCTGGGCAATCAGTTCCTGCATTTTGCTTCTGCCTGCCAGAACAGGATCGGCCTGCTGCAATTCTTCCACAGGTGCTACGTCCACCCATTGTCCGTTTTCATCCTGCTGCTGTAATATTCCATTCATAACGCGTACCGTCTGTACACTGCCTGCTGTAGCCGTTTCCTGCTGCCCTTGAACCACTTCTTCCGCCCACATGTCATTCTGCGCATCCGCAAGCTGTGTCTGAAGCTTCACAGTTACCTGCCAGGAATGATACAATGCTGCTGCCAATACAAATACCAGTACCGCCAGCACACATGTAAGGACGATCCATACCGTATTTCTCTTACTTTTCATCTGTTGTAACTCCTTTTATTCTTGACTTCCTACTTTTCAACCGTGTCCACAATATTTTTCAGGAACTGATATCCTGATGTTCCGGGCTTGAAATCTCCTCGATTCAGGATCTGTTTGCAGACCGTATACATGCTTCTGGACATCTCCGGTCCGTAGATCACTATCCTGCTGCCGCCAGTTTCCATTACCGCATAAGGCCGGAAAACATAGGCGGTGTCATAACGCTGGGGCGGAAGCTTCGTCAGTACATTTGCGAAATAGTCTCTTCCGTTGACCGTTCGGATCACTTTATTGAATACCTTGCCGTTTTCCACATAGTAAGTTCTTCCTCCCTGCAGCTTGTTGCTTCCATAGACCATAGGATAGCTTGCATGGAGGTCAGGACGCATGATCAACGTTCCCATTTCCGTGATACGGTACCCTGCCAGGCCGGAATCACTGATCAACTGTGCCTTTTTCGTAGTATCTATACCAAAAGTGCAACGCAGACCGGTATTTCCCGTATAACGTACCGAGAAGCCATGATAGGAAAACAGATCCTCAAACTCCGGAATCGCTGTTGCGGTGTAATAACTGCCATTGTAAGAAAGTCTCCAGACATACATACCTGTTGGTATGCCGGATGCATTGTAGCGGCACATCAACGCAGTCTCTGCCGTCGTCCCCAGCGGGCCGGTGCTTCCGATCGCCACCAGACGCTTCGATTCATCATTCTGCCATGCCGTGCTGGTATACTCCACACCGTCAATATAAAGCTTTGCGCTGCTGTCATACCCCGCAGGCAGCGTAAGGACAACATTTCCACTTCCGACCTCCGGAACCGGAGTAGGCGTCGGGGTAGGGGTTGGATTCGGATCCGGATCCGGGGTTCCCTCCACGGTCTTCATCTTGCGCACTGTCGTACAATTTGACAGAGGAGAAGATGCTACATACAAGGTTCCTCCTCCGCAAAATGCTGCAAAAGCATAGGCATCACTACTGATGGTATTGGCCAGTTCCGTCCATACTCCATTCTTCAGATACCGGGCACGCAATATCGTTCCCTGGTTCCAGATAATATACGGAATCTGATCTTTTACAATCAGCTGAAAACCTGTCGACATATTAATGTCGTTTAACTCCTGCTCCGTCCACGTATCACCATTCCAAACCAGAAATACATTATTCTGTTCAATGTTTTTTGCTACGATATAAACAGTCTCCCCGACAACACAGGCCTGCGCCTGCTGTACTTTTGTCAGGCTATCGATAGTATAAATATCCGTCCAGGCACTGCTTGCCGGATCGTAACAGACAACTTTGCCCTTTGCGGCATCCCCGGATGCAAAATAGTCACTATACACGGCGTACCATTTTCCCTGTCTGTAAAAAGCGGTAGGATGGGCAATCTCCCCCTTTGACACAGTAATTGCCGGAAGTTCCTTTAATGTGCTGATATTTACCAGTCGTAATTCACCCGAGACATAAGAACGGACCCATATATTTCCATCCTCCTGCATAAGCGATGCCTTAATCGGGTAGTAGCCAGCATCATAGGTATACTGCACGCTCCATTGATCATCTGCATAGCTTCCTACACTCAATTTCCCTGTTGTTGCATCAATATACAACATATACACCTGTCCATTGGCATATAGCACATCAAATACATCGGATCTATATTTCGTCGGTGTTGTTACTATATTTTTCCAGTCACCGCCATTTTCAGACTGATATAATGCTGCCTGACCGTTATAATTTCCGGCAAGATACAGCCTGGTTCCGTCCCCGCTGCCGGAGATCGCCGGGTATTGTAATCCACTTACCTCCTGCCCATGCTGGAGCCAATAGGCATCATCTTCCAGTTCCGGGAATTCCACATGAAAAATGGCGGTTCCGTTTTCATAACGCACATTGCTGATCACAATTCCACTGTTGGAACCGTCATCGTAAAAAATGGTATCCTGCGTACAGGGTGCATCCATATCTGAACTGCCCAGTGTCGGCCGCGAAGTCGTACCTACAGCTGCTTTTCGTACTGAGTTCATTGTTGTTCCCGCATCATTGTATGTCTCATGGGCTCCCCTGCTATCCAGTGTGCCGGGTCGAAAAACATACATATAATTTTCTCCGACAGCATTGGTATAATCTGCCAACGCTGTATTCACACGATATACGATCAGACCGGATTCCGGCAGTTCATATTCATAGCCGCGGGTACCATCCCCGGCAGCTTCTGTCTTTACACGATATTCCACCACAAAAAATTGTGAGGAAGACAATTTTGTCTTCAGGATATAGGCCCTGATTCCACTATTGTTTTCCGCCGGCACCAGAGTATAGTCTCCACTCTGGGTAACCACCGGAGTATCTTCCTCCGGAATCCAACCGAGATCTTTTCTGGTATAGACCAATGGATAATTTGCCGGAGCAGATACCGCTGCCATGTGATCCCAGATTCCCACCGGCTCTCCGATGTCTCCTGTCGTACGATACAGATCCGGTGCCCCCAGAGAATGTAACAGTTCATGAGAAATCGTGGTATATCCCCAGTCATAGACTCCCGCATCAGTGATCCACAAGCGCGTAGAAGGTATCACATTATAAGCTGCAACTTTTTTACCAAATAATTCCCATTGTCCGGCTCCATCCGCCTTATGCGGATAATACGGTCCACTTTTATCATCCTGTCCAGCTCCTACTTTCACCAGAAAAGTCACGTTGTCAATACAGCCTTCCTGATTTCCGGTATCGAGCCCAGTAATATTTGAAATTCGTCCGCTCTCACATAAAGCATTCACCTGATTTACCACTTCCGTGATAAATTCTGTATCCTCCTTGTATTCCATACAGCTCTTCGTAAGTGTTACCGGGACAAATGTATCGTTATTATCCTGCGGGAAAAAGCTGTTAACAGCCACTTTGCCGTCAGAAATGGCAGAAATATAGGCATGTACACTGTTCACGGATTGCTTTGTGTAAATTGCCTCACAATTTTTATAATTTGTCTGGAAGTAGCCCGTATCATCGGCAAAATCTACCATCAGTACGAGGTTACCCACCGTTTGTTCCGCGGCCTCTGCCCGCACAGGCTTCCATAACAGTACGCTGCATATCAATAATGCAATCATCAATAAACTTTTTTTCATATGTTTCATAGGTAACTCCTATTCTAAAATGCAGCCGTTTTTAGTTCCAGATACTGCTGATTCCCAACTGCTCCGGTGCAAATGCATCACTTACGGCACCTGCTTCCACCGTCAGATAATAGGTGCTTTTCCCTTCCTGTCTGGATGCATATGCTGTCTGTCCCTCTTTGGTCAGACTGGCCGGTGTCTTCGTTGCAGGCTCTCCCTGTGCCGAGAAATCTCCTTCGTATGTAACTGCCTGTGAGCTGCGATTATGAAAAGCTTCCGATGCACCATTGCTCAGATCTGCAGTTCCCATGTGTACGGTAAATTTTCCTTCGGGACGATTTCCCGCCGATAACGTTCCCTCATATCCCACATAGGTGCCATCTGTCATGTTCAGGCTTTCACTGATAAAAGCACCTGTCTGCTCCGCAGCACATACATAATACCGGATCTCTGCATCCGTGGTCTGCACATAGAACTGTCTGCCATCCGCAAGCGGATATTCCACCGCGGTACAATGTTGTCCCAGTTCGTCCGACAGAATCGTCATTTTCCACTCTCCTGCCTCTGCCGTTCCGGTATAATTTCTCTGTCCGATCAGAAGATCTGACAGCATCACAGTGTACCAGTCCTCCGTCAGAATGCTGTCTACTGCACTCTCCACATTTTCTTCCGCCATGGCATCCAGCAGGCTCTTAGCCTTCTGCTGCACTTCCTCTGTATCCTGTGCCAGTTCCACCGTAATCTCCGCCAGCTGCGCCTGTCTCTCCGTGGTATAATCCAAACGCTGCTCCCATTCCAAGGCATCCCTCTGTGCCAGCGGACTGTCAGTCTCTGCTTCCGCCTTTGTATCCACAGCATTTTCCTGAACATTCTCTGCAGATGCCTCCGTGGCCTGCTCTACTACCGTCAGGGGCTGTGAATCCTGTGTTCCGCAGGCAGTCAATGCCAAAGGTAACAGCAGGGCAAGAGTCGATGTTGCTTGTAAAATTTTCTTGTTTTTCATTCGAATTTTCTCTTTCTGTATTTTGGTTTATATTATTATATCGGCAGGATTGGATCAGTGTATGAGAAGCTGTTCCAATTCTTTGTGTATTGCGTGAATCAGTGTATCATTTATAGAAATTGAATGCAATGGGCGCGTGTTAAATATTACATTATTTTGTCACTTAATGGATAATTCTTAGTTATCCATCAGTTTTAGTACTAGAGGAAACGAGAGGAGAAATTGATTATGAAAATAAGTGTAATTATTACGACACACAATACGGAAAAGTATTTATTAAAATGCATGGATTCCATTATGAATCAAACTTTATCAGACATTGAAATTATTATTGTAGATGATGCATCTACAGATGATACCCCCAAAACAGCTTCCCAACTGGCCTTGCGACACAAAAACATCAATTTTTTACCTCTATCTGCCAGTCTTGGTCCCGGGGGAGCAAGAAATAAAGCACTACAGCAGGCCACTGGAGAATACATATCTTTTATCGACAGCGATGACTGGATAGACTTAAATTATCTAGAGTTAATGTATAAGAAGGCACAAGAGGTAAATGCAGATATTGCTACTTGCAGTTTAATGCGTGAATACGATTATAATACAACTAATCCTATATATAAGTGTAAATATGATCAGACATATGTACTTTCTGGCGAAATCGCATTTCGTATTATGACAAACGAATATAATTATGGTATAAAATTTTTACCGTCAGCGTTGAACAAAATATATCGGAAAACTTTTTTAACTGATAATTCATTAACATTCCCTGAACATATATTTTTTGAGGATCAGCCATTTTCATATAGCTGTACATTGGCTGCAAACAAAGTGGTCTGTGTTCCACATGTTGTTTATCACCATTATAAACGTTTAGGTTCTATTGTACAGTCATTTAGCAAAAAAAATATAGACGATATGATGACTGCATATCAAATGATTAGAAATTACTTGAAAAGAAATAACGTTTATGAAAAATTCCGTTTTAACTATTATTCCTCTTTAGAACATTTTTATAATTTAATTGTCCGACAAATATTTGAGTTTATCTCTGACGAAAATACTAAAAAAGATTATCTCAAATACTCTTTCAACCAATTAAAAAATGTTATTGATGTAGAAGAATATATCGATTTTTTATCTGCAGAAGAATTACGCAAACACATCCAGCCCAATATCACTGATACTACGATATATTAAAAATAGTGTATATCCGCATGCTATCGACTTAATATAGCATGCGGATGTCTATATAGTATTTTTCTCTTTGAAGAGGATTTCCAATATAGAACTCCAAATTTTTTAGAGAGAATTCATATTGACATATGTATTTTTTATTATGTCTAATAATTGAAAGATATGTTTCCTTTTCAGAAAAAAATCCAGCTTCTCTTTCTAGTTCATTTAAAGCTGCCTCCTTTTTGTGATTATACAAGTGAACCAATGCTAAATAAGCTGCTTCAAAAGCAAGTTGGCGTGTTTTCATCGGTCTTTGTGTTTTCATATATTCCAATCTATATTGTTCACACAATGTTATTTCACCTTTGGATAACGCTAAAAGAGATGTCGCAAAAATGTGCCGGTTATAATCGTTGATAAAGTTTTCTTTTAAAATATTATTTGCTGCAATAACTTCACTAATATCAGAATCGTTGTTAACACAATCTAGGAATGTCACAGCGAACTTATACATATATTTGGTTTTGGTATCGCAATCCACCCTATCTTCTACCATAGTATTAAATTTTCTAAGTAATTTTTCAGCCATCTGAAAATTATTTATCAGATTACATAAAAGCAATCTATACGTTGAAAACGGAATATCCTTTTGGAAAAAATTCTCCTTTGCAGGAACTTTGTCCAAGCAATTAATTCCATTTTCGCTGTCAACAAACATCTTTACTGTATTTACAGCATATTTTAACGATGGAAGGTCCCAATCAAACAGGATTATCCAATTATGTTGAATATTTGTTGGCATTTTATCAAAGCAAGCTATCTTTTCCAAAGCTTCCTGATATTTATCATTCTCATAAAGTGAATTGATCATTTCCCATAATATGATGTAACGAATCTCCATCACAATATGCTCTGATACGAGCTTTGCCTCTGAATATAGTTTTTCAAATAAATCATATCCAGAAAAAGTGGTGCCTGCATTTGTATTTGCATATGTAAAATAAGCAAAAAATAGAAAATAATTTTGTATACTAATGTTCCTTTTAAACTGCTCTTTGGCAGATTCTGACAAAAAGATATTTTCCAAAATGTAATATATAGAATAATATTTTTGTTCAGCAAACAATTTTTGTATCTTGTTTAATACATCCTCTATAGAGTCATCATCTCCACTTTTAAGTTCAAGTTGTAATTTTAAATGGTAAGCATCTTCAAAAGGAATATGTATGTCATTGTATGGTTTCAAAGTAAAATGGCTAATAAAAATCTCTCGATAGTATTCATGCCAACACACATAGAAATCATCATTATTCTTTCTTATCAATTCAGCATCTAATAGTAAATCTAGCGTTTTTCTGGATTGTGGAATATCATGTAATAAGTTTCGTGATATTCCGGATCTGGTATAGTAAATACAAGAGCAAAGGGCTTCTGCATCCTCATTTTCTTTAAATATATTATTAAATTTAGATATTATTTCATTTTTTAAAAGTTCACAATGAACGAAAGATTGATATGCTAACTTAAAATCGCTGATACTTTTTATGGAATCATTTAATGTTGTCAAATATTTCATAAAATACAATACTTCTATTACAGAACCAAAAAGTACTGTAATATGAGTTGTATCGAAATTAGTATACTTGTTAGTAAGAAGTGTGCGCATATCATCTTTTGTAACGGTTAACTCAACACTATCAAAAAATTGTCTTTTCCCAATTCTGTATTCTTCCAGTGAAATTTTCTGATGTGATGTCACAATACAAAAAATAGGATATTCACGACTTATTAATAGCCTAAGCATTTCCCTCAATACACCTTTATATTCTTTTGACAATTTTTGAATATCATCCAAAATAATAATACGCGTATTTATGCATTTACTATCTAGGAAAATATCTCCCAATAGTTCTGGGTTTTGACTATATTTTACAAAATCATCAATTTCCTTTGAGAAAAAAACAAAATCCCAAAATGTTTCTTTTAACTTCGGGAATTTTTTCCTCAAGTCATTTACATAGTTCAAATCTAAGTCTTCAAAATATAAATAAGGAAAAAATAAATGAAATATAACTTTTTTGAGTACCTTTATGTCCTCTATTGTATCTCCTTTAAAAACATATATGTTACATAATATATCTTGTTTTTCTTCCATTAGCCTACTTATAAACAATTGTAGAACATATGATTTTCCGACCCCAGACTTTCCATATATTGAAGTTAATGAGAATATGCAATCAAGATTTTTTCTGTAATCTAACAATTTACTGTATAACTGATCAACCACATTATCTTGGGAAGGAATGTCAAAAAACATATTTGCAGAATTTATAATTTTTATGGATTGCGCCGGAATGATTTGTATTTTATTTTTATTTCTATTTTGTCCATTCTTATTTACTATTGAATATGTAATGGATATTGGCTGTAAAGTTTTATATTCACCAAACGCATCCTTTTTTTGAATAGGTTCATATGTTAAATTCTCAGGTATAATGACATTAAAAATGAGGGGATTAATTCCTTTTTTTAGATGTAATTCCTTCGCATTTTCTGATATCAATTGAATATTATTCATGTCGGTCAATACGATATCTAAATCGCTTTGTACTGAAATTGAAAAACATATTTCATATTTAGCCCCAGTATATATAGTAGATAAGGGTTCTTGAAACAAATTATTTCCAAGGGTATAAAATGAAAGTTCTTCTATGCAATTAAATAGTGGTCTTTCTAATTTGTTATATGTCTCTAAAGAACAAACAAACTTAGATTTGAAAAAAGCCTCTCCCTTATCCAAAATCCAATTTTCAAGGTGACTTTTGGTATAAAATTTCACCTCCCTGCAGCTATCAGAACATAATAGTGCTTCACGTATGTCAGCAATTGTTTTTGAAGCTATTTCTAAATTAGTCACAAAAATAATTTTTGAAATACCACGAGATAAAATCGCACTTACAATAGTTGCATCCAGGCGATATCTACTTATTATTTTATTTTCAGAAGTATCAGTGGAATATTTAGCTTCCATCCACCAGACATCCACATTGTTTGCATATCCTACAAATACTGCAAACTCTTGTTTTGGTTTTCCCAAAACTTCTCTGGAAAGAATTGCGTCATGATTTCTGTCTCTGCTCTTTTTTGTCTGTGCCCATTGGGAGCCATTTTGCGGCTCTTTTTCCGCAACAAACTCAACAGCCAATTCTTCAAATCCTTTGAAACCATTTATCAATTTTTCCCATTCAATATTCATTCTATATACATACTCCCATTTCCATAAACAATTGAAAAAATACGACTGATATTACGGGATTATCCATTAACGTTCTCAAAGTGAAGTAACGGATAACTAAGAATTATCCATTATTTTATACTAATTTCGCCGCTAAATTCCGTAAAAATCTTTTCTGTTCCGTCATTTGCTCCCGGGCTATCACTTCATCTGTTTTTCTTAACAGTTGACGCCCCTGCTCCAGCAGTTCCGTATTTTCCTGTTCGGCTCCCACTACTCTATAATAAATCACTTGATACAGCAGAGAATTGATAACGCCATGCAGTGAAGAACCTTCCATATAATTATTTTTTGCCTGCAGAATATATCTGAGCGCTTCTTCCTTCCGGTCATAAATAAGCAGTTCTATAACTCCCAGATTAATATAAGCCACATTGATCTCATCCAGTTCCACTGTATACTGGGCTCCCGCTTCACTAAAGCGCTTCCATAGATCCCATAGATCCTGCAGTTTTTTTCTATATAAAACTTTGAAAACCTGAAAAAACATACGGCTGCTATATACATATACCGTCAAAATCATTTTTCCAATATGATTTAAAGGAGTAATGCAGTCCCAGCCTACGATTTCTTTCGAATCCAACGCCTTAAGCATGTGTTTCCGGTATTTATAGAATTGCAGCCACTCTGTAACTGCCCATCCGTATTTCTTATCTGCAACCCATTTGTCGGATCTGGCCAGCGCGGTTTTGTTGATATGTACATAAAAATGCTGGATATTCTCCTGCCGGTTTGCTCTGACACAGTTCTGAAAACCATAGTACCCAAGATATTGATTTGTGCCCTCTGGATCCATCAGGGAGAGTAACCGTTTTGTCCATCCCTCGTCGAATACCTCCTCAGGATTTATGCCCAGCAGAAAAAGTGTGGCTAATATGCTTGCCTCTCTGAATTGTTCCGGGTATGGGCGGATGCTTTTCTCCAATCTATCTACCCAGCAAAATTTTTCTTCCTCTTTTATGTCCTCTTTAGCAATTCTCACAGAGAACAGTTCTGACAATTTCTCAACAAAATGTTCCGTTTGGGCCTTTACCGTATAGTTCTCCGCAAAACAACCTGTCAGCGTTTTCTCATTACTCCATGGATCCATAATCTCCATCTTATCGTCAAATCCATGCCGCACATAGATTCCCATGGAGGTATTGTTTCTGGAAATGCTTTGAAAAAAAGGATTTACATCTAAATAATCCCCTCCGCCATATCCTAAAAAAACGAAGCAATGTTTCTTCTGTATCCATCCTCTCAGTGTCTCCACAAATTGTTGTTTCAAAGGAATCTTTACTGTGGAAAGTGTTGCTCCTATTTTGGCAATATCCGTAGCGATCCCGTGAATATAGTATAGCTGTCCGCTCCCTGCGAAATCGCTTCGAAAGGTATAGATCCCTTCTCTTTGTTCCTCGTACAGTTCATAACCATCTTCAAAATACAGATTCTTGTACGCCTTCTGGATACATATATCATAGTTTGTCGTAACTATATTGGCTCCCAAATGCAGCAGTGCCGCCAACATATAATGACAATAATTCGGTGGTGTCTCCTGAAAACTCTCCAGACCGTGAATTACCGAATACTGATTTTGTAATTCATCTTTTTCGAAGATGCGGAATCCTTCCAGCACCGTCTCCAGTCTGGGAATTCCCGACAAATACACATTTTCATCCATGATCGTCCGAAAGGTCTCCTGAGACTTCCGCCAGTTTTGCAATATCCTTTCCGTATATTTTATCCCACAGGCCTGCTCCAACAGCGTTTTCGTAAGTTCATTTCCCAACGGCAAACAGGACGGAGTATTGTTGTCAATTCCGGCTCCCACCCAGAAGACCAGTCCCTCCGTCCCATAGCTACTTATTTTTTCAAACAATTCTTTTATCATAAGCATTTTCCTATAAAAACATGTTCTCTGTTATTATAATACTACATCTTTTCCGCTTATGGTCTTTCTATTTATCGGCTATTTCTTTCGTTTTATCGAAATTCGTGGTTTCTCTTCATCTTTCTCTACGCTCAGCCCGTCTCTGGCGCCATAATAAAAGGCAATCCACATCAACGGAATCGTGATCTGCCCCAGGGTTACCGTCATTTCCGCCATTCCAAAGCATGCAATGGCGATTAGGAATACGGCACACTCCCATCGACCCTTACGGCACATTCCCAACGCCTTAATCAGACTGTACAAATACATGCCCAGGAACAAAATTCCCACCGGGATTCCATAGCTGTAGGCCATCTGGAGAAACATATTGTGTGCATGCTCATAATAGACGTCTTCCGTCAGGTAGAAGCCAAGAAAGAACCGGTTATGCCCTCTCATATTCAGATGATGCAAGAAATACGTGTAAATAATTTTCCTTGCATCCGTAGATGAATGCAGCGGATCCAGTCCCTCGATGTTAAATGGATTCTCCGGACTTTCGCCCGCACTCGCCTCCTGCGCATGTACCTTCATACCGCCCAGCAGATCCTGCATTTTCTCCATCATAACATCCGTATCGATTCCAACGATCTCCAGAATCCGGTTCACATCATGTTCCATTACCTCTTCAAATGAAACGTATTTCCAGCTATTCCAAGGGTCAAAGGAGCACACGCTGACACCTTCCACGTATTCCCCCTCAAACCAGATCGGATGGTGCAAAATCGTTGGGAGATAGCGGATGCAGCCGTAGACCACCGGAAAAGTGATCGTAATGCAAAGAATCATTGCCACACCATGGATCACCAGCCTGTAAAAAGATTTACAGCAAAAAATATCATACGCTACCATCAGAAAGAACCCCGTAACGATCACGCCGAGCAGCGGAGCTCGTCCACCGGTATAGACAATAAAGCTGACCATTCCCGCCGACATCAAAAAATAGAAACCCCGGATCCACCATTTTTTCTTCTGTTCCACGGCCTTCCTCCACCGGAGTAAAAAGGCACAAAATACAATCATATAAAATAATCCGTTCTGCGTGGTTCCGGTGTACATGCCCCGATACCGCACGGCATCGTACGGCCGGAATCCAAAGGCCAGGATCTGCTGAATGAAAAACCATACGATAAGTCCGATGGTCATTCCATTGAATAAATCCTCCGTTCGCTCTTCCGGTATCCCGATCAGGTAAAGTCCGCCGAAGACCAGCAGATACCATAGCGGCAAAATACCGCCATACACCGATATCTGCATCAGAAAGAACAGCAACACCATACACCAGAAAAACGGCTGTCGCATCTTCTTCCGGATCGCCATTTTCTCGTTCTTACGCTCTCTGACCATATAGATGATCAGATAACTCCACACCGTCAGATTCAGTACTCCAGAGATCCACTGCCCCGTGTATTTCCAGCAGAACTTTCCCACCACACATGCCGCCACTGTCAGCAGTGCGCATACCGGAGTCCAGCGTAAATACACCTTCTCCCGAAATTTGCTCAGATCCATTCCAGGAAGCAGCATAAATGCAATGACTACCCCCGTCAGATTTGCAAATATCATCTGTATTTGTCCCAGCGCGCTTCCCCGGCGCTGATCGATCCAGCCCAATACCAGAAAACATACCATGTACCAGAGAATGTATTTATTCGTCTTCAACCATTGTTTCATGTTACAATGCTCCTTTAGTGCCACTTTGAGTTTCAATGTAGAATACATATTTATGTTATATGTAAGAAATCCTTTTGAAAACATCTTGTTTTTTTATTTTTTTTTGCTATTCTTTTATAAGTAGGCAATAGTATGGTGTCACGGGAGATTAATATACCTTGAATATATCTGAAGAGAAAGAAATAATTGCATCGGCCCAGTCTATCGACTGTCCGGCGGAAGCGCATAAAGAACTCATAAACCTGCTGTGGTCCGAGCACAGTAGCTTTATAGCGGGACAGGTTTCGCATTTTTTCCGCAATAGTAATTATTGCGATTATGCAGACATCTATCAGGAATCCTTTCTCACTTTTTATGACGTCGTAATGAAATTTGATATTTCCCGAAACAATCGTCTGCGGACAGCCTTACTGCTGCCGCTCCATCATACGTTTTATCAATATATCAGTCGGGAAAACGGCCGTACCATTCACGAGAATCAGATGGTAACTCATTTTCAGGTTGTATTGGATCGTTACGGACTTACCGGTCAGGAGGATCTGGAGATTCTGACCCAATACTATAACCTGACCTATCCTGCCAGTCCGATCACTGCAAAATCCATGTTCAAATACCGCCAATATTACCTGATGGGTTACAAAACCTCTCTGGATACAGTTGCGTATGAATTCATGCCGGACGATTTCTCCGTCGAAAATCATATCGCATTACACGACACCAGAGAACAGTTACAGAAATGCATAACTGCTTTCAAAAAAACGGAACAGCAATCACTGCTGCTGTTTTTGTTTCGCTTAAGCGATCATATCACACTGAATGGAATTCATTACGGAAATGATTTAAAGCATTTTCCCAAAAAACAATTTAAGTGTTCTCTGGATAAACTGTTGCCAAGATTATTGAATGTTATGTACCAGAACGGATTGATTACAGAGAAATCCATGGAGGAATTTTATTTCTTTTTAGAAAGTTATTATGCCGATATACAGGCCGCGGGGTAGGCGGGTGTAAATCGGCATAATAGAGGCTATTCGATGGAAAAAACACTCATCAGCAGTCTAAACCTTTCATCTGAAAGCTGATCTTTCTCCGCAAGATTGGAAACCAATCTCAAGATCTCCATTTTTTCACTATGTCGCATCATTTCTACCTGCATTTTGGCTTGATAAAGAAGTTCGCGGTTATTAGGCGCACTCAGCAATTTTTTTAAGATTCCACCCAAACCATATGAAATTGGTACAATAGCTCCATACAACCTCTCCATCCCAACCTCCTCATAATTTGCATCTATAATTTCCTTTGCCATCTTCGTGTATCCTCTCTTTCAAGTGCATTTTCAAGAAAATTTCACATTTTTCTTCGGATAACTGTCCTTTTTCTGCCAGCAATATTGCACATTGGATCATCTTCTTGCGCAGTTGCCTCTCCTGTTGCTCCTTCCACATAATATATTCCCATTCCTGATCAGCTCCATTGATTGCCCTTTTACTAAAACAAAACGTATTCCCCCCCTTCTTTAAAATAGCTTCCGTCGGTTGCGGTATCATCTGTATCCCTCCATTTCCAGGAGACCAACCATGATATTTACATTGTGTTGCTCGTTGCTGTTCAATTCCTCATACGAAACATTTCTCCACTTTCCTTTCATCTGCGCATACCATTCCTTAGCCTCAAATGTGCGAGCCATCTCTCCTCCTTTTTCGAACGCTTGTCCATGTAATGCGTATATATAATTGATATAAAATTGCAGGATCCTGACGTCCCCTCGTCCCTGCGCCTGTTGATAAACTTCGTCTTCTGTCAGGCACTCGGTTATACATCTCTCTATAAACAGCTCGTCCGTATCATAGGTTTGTCCCTGATCTACTACCACCTTCTTTTCTTTTTTATCCTCTTCTATTTGGACATTTTTCTCTTGTGTGTGGCCGAGCATCTTTTCATCGCTTAAAGAAGCCACGATCTCAAATACCAGCAAGATAGCGGCCAGTAATAACAGTACCATGAAGCAAATTCTTACTAAATTTGCCCCAATTCGTCGGAGTTTTCTCATGTTAAAAGCCAGATATTCTGTCTCGTACAAGGCCTTCTCTTTCGTTGCCAGATCATATTGTCTTCTTCTTACATAAACAATACTTTGCTTTCGCCAATTTTTCTGGTTCTCTACAGTACAGGAATAATCCATATTCCACCTCCGATTTCTTGAAACCCTATTTTCTCTTGTTCCTACACCTCATATTTATGATAATGCCAATTAGATTATTCCACAATTATTACTTTTTATTACAAATTATTCCAAAAATATGCAATTTGCATTACCTGTATACGACTAGATATCTAAATAATATACAAAGAATCCGTATCACATTAAATTTCAGCGATACGGATTTCCCCATTTTAAAAATTCTTATTCTTTTTGATCTTTATAGTATCCTCGTGATATCAATAATTGCCTTACTGTATCATCAAGCTTTTTACTGACTTTGTTATATCTATTTTTTAAGGCTTTATCCCTTATAACAGATATATATTCGGGTATTTTTTTCTTATCATCCACAAGTTCTGTGATACTTCGAATCAAATTTTCCTTAAATTCATAAACGCTTTTGGGCGTAATCTGTTTTTTCAATTGCTCTAATATCTCCTGCGGAATCAATTCCTCCTTTTCCAAAGACTCCATATCTTCTTCACTTAAGATAATATCAGAGCAATTCATATTTAACATGGGCAGAATTAACTTTAAGTCTTCCTCTTTCAATTGCTGCCTTGAAAAAAACATTCTATGCACTGTCGGATAATGGCTTTCTCCAGCAGACACTGTCAGCACTTCTGCCATGCGACAATCCAATGGTGTTTTATTTAAATATATATGTCGAAATGCCAAGAAACAAATTTCACTTAATTTATTACTTTTTAAAATGCAGTAACAACTCTGTAACCGATTCGATACGATAAGTGATCCCTCATAATTTTTGCAGAAACTTCTGGCCGCAGGATCCTGTTTAGACGGGACATTAAGTTCCACGCTAACAGTATAGTCTGCAGAATCATCAGAGATTTTCATGATACCCGTCAAAACATTTTTTTCAGAAGAAATAGTAGGGTATAAATAACAGTAATAAGTGCCTACATAACCATTAAATGCCTGATGATTTATATCCGTTATTAATCCCTCCTGCGCAAGATCAAAATTACTTTTCAAATTATTAATAGAGAGTTTGTTTCCTTTTCCTCTTGCCACTTCTTGCAGATCTTGTGTAACCAACTCCTCCAAGGAAACGTCAAAAATTTCACAGCACTTTATTAAAAACGGAATCGAACAATAATTGCCCTCCGAACCATTTACATATTTGGAAATCGTTCCCTGATTAATTTCCAAATCGTGTTCTTCCATTACCCTTCTTAAATGATTTTGACTATACCCGTCCCGTTTCATAAGGTAATTTAAATTCTTTGAAATCTTTTTGTTAAATTCTTTTTTCTTCTCTAACAAACTTGACATAATTTTTCTTCTCCTTATCATACGCAGTTCTCTCGCCACTTATATATTACAAGAAGTTACGGTCAAATAATTCTTCAACTGAGCTTTAAAAGTTCCAGCTTCCATCCCAGCCCCCTTTCGTACTTTCCTTTTATCCTTTAGATAAATGAGTGTTTTAATATTTCCTCTTTTACTTTGAATTCTTATGTATATGATACTATACTTTTCACTATTATTACATTTCGATTTATCGAATACGGTTTTCGATTTATCGAAATAAAAATAATGGCACCGATTTGCCCCAGCAAATCGATGCCTTCATCCCTATATATAATCCTCTTCCTTACTATCCCCTATCACTTTTATCCCGCATTTTCCACTTTACCCATGCAATCCAGCCGGCAATAACAACGCACAGGCCAATCCCGGCGACTACCAGCCACACAATACCTCCCGGCTGTTCTTCCGCCGCTTGTCCGGCGGGTTGTGAGGTGTCCTGTTTGTGGCCTATCACGATAGTATCCTCCGGTCTCTCTGTCGCCTTTGGCTCTTCAGATGCTGTTTCCGCTGGTTCCTTCGTTGCCGCTGGCCCTTTTGTCGTACTGGGAGTCTCTGTGGCCGCTGGCATTTTCATCGCGCTAGGTGTCTCCGTACTCGTTGGTGCTTTTGTCGCACTAGGTGTCTCCGTTGCTGCAGGTTCTTTCGTCGCACTAGGTGTCTCCGTTGCTGCAGGCGCTTTCGTCGCACTGGGCGTCTCCGTTGCTGCAGGCGCCTTCGTCGCACTGGGCGTCTCCGTTGCTGCAGGCGCTTTCGTCGCACTGGGCGTCTCTGTGGCCGCTGGCTCGTTTGTTACAGCAGGAACCCCCGTTGTCTCCGGTTCTTTCGTTGTACCGGGCGCTTCCGTCACCGCTGGAGCCTCTGTGGCCGTCGGTTCTTTCGTCTCTGTCGGGTTTTCCGCAGATCTCGTTACGGTGAATTCTGCTTCGGCAACTCCACCTGCAGATACGATACCAACAACATGCTTTCCATCGGCTAATGTCGCAATACATTCCGGTAACAAATGAACAATAATGCTCCCGGATTCCACAGTATAATCCGCATCACGGACAAGTTCTTTCCCGTCCAGTTCTACGCGGATAAAATCATCAAATGCTGCATCCGACCGAAAAGTAGCTGTTTCGGCATTTGCCGCATCAATCTGAGCACCCTCGCCCTCAATAATACTTGGCGCTGTTTTGGGAATAGATGTCCCCTTCTGTAATTCCTTGCCGCAGTCCTTACAGTACAAGTCACCGGTATACCCGTTTTCCGTACTGTTTGGTTCCTTTCTGTCTCTCAGCTCCGTATTTTTATGATTGTCCGGATCCACATCCCCGTAGGCCTGCTGGCACACGGAGCAGATGGCTCTGGCGATGCAGGTAGCCTCTCCACCAGTATGAACATGCTCTTCTCCGATTCCCTTTATTTCAAAAGTCAGCACATTATCCGCAATCTCCGTTACTGTAATGCTGATCTTCTCTGTGATTAATATATCTTCACCGGCCGCCAGTGCCGCATCATTTTTCGTGGCATGCTCTCCACCCAGAACCTCATAATTCCATCTGGGAGCACTGAAATTCATATTGCTGGGGAATTTTGTGTTGCTATCTACCAAATAGCATACCAGCCCTGATTTCAGAAAAATTGCATCCACCCGGGATTCGTTGGCCTTATACAGATTCTTTATCTGCGAATCATAATTATTTCCTGTCTCCGTGAAATTTCTGTATTCAAGATACAGTGTCTTGTCTTTTCCCGGAACATCCATCTTATACCCTGTAGCAAGAGAATTACCGCCGGTTCCCAATGCTGCCAGTCTATAATTTCCATCCGCTGCAAGCACAGGCAGATCCTCAGCATTGATCCATCCCAATGCCTCCTGTTCTTTCACCGAAATAAACTGCGGTACCGGAGAGATCGGCTTTGCCATAACCGACATAAAGTATACCGGAGAAGCATTCGCGGAATTATACAGATCCTTCAGTCCCATAATATGTCCTGTTTCATGGATCACTGTTCCCAGAGATATGAGGACATTTCCCGTTTTATCCTTATACAAATAACCATTCGTATCTCCGTCTCCCTTTGCATAGGAGTTCGTCAGTTGGACATAGTTTGCGCTTGTCAGCGTGACAGAGCCTGTATTTATTGTGACATAGTTCGCATAATCCTTATAATTCCACAGTGGCGAAGCCCAGCTCACCGAAATATTGCTTTGCGTCGTATTTTTATAAATAATTGTGATAGCATCTATAATGCCGTCTCCATTCTTATCCAGATCCGCATAGCTGTATTCCCGGGTTCCATCATAATTGGTGATCCTGTTTCCAGCAGCTATCGCATCATTAATGGCCTTGGACCAGTCTAGTTTTAAGTCGTACATACGGCCATATTGTTCGACATTGCCCTGATATCCGAGGGTATTATCCGCACTATACTCCGCATAATACCCTCTGGGATGAGACAGTGTCAATGAACCGCCTCCCGCAAACAGGTATACACTGTTCATGCGTAATTTTCCCGATGATACCGACTGGAAATAATCAGCCACATTATAACCCGCTGTATTGTAGGAATTGTCCGTAATCTTACGCACGGTGGTGTCTTCATATACATTATCTATAAATTCGTCTTCCCCGGAAAACTTTACAAAGACGATCAGGTTGGTAAAATTGCTTTCTGTCGAAACCGCTGTCGGCTCAACCTCCGCCGCCCGACTTATAAATGGTTCATTAAAAAATGTATTTGCTGCCAATACAAGCAGCAGTATCTTACAAAGTATCTTTTTCATCGTCCAACACCTTATCAATAATATACTGCGGACGCCCCTTCACTTCAAAATTCATTTTTCCAATATACAGGGCGATCACTGCCAGATTTATCACAATAATATCCGTAAACAGAAATCCCAGTGCCACCATAGCATATACAACGGTTTTATGCTGAATGCTGTAACACCGTCTGTGGCCAGATGAAGCATTTTAGACATATTGTATTTTGAATATCCCGCCGCTCTTTCATGCCCTTCAAAGTAAACATAATCATGCTGGTATCCCAGAGAAGGAAATATCCCTCGCATAAAAATACTCTGCTCCTTGTATTTCCGCAACTCTTTCAATACCGGGTTGGCGACTTTCAAGATAACCGATATCACGTTTGATGTATGCTAACTGTTTACGAATGATTGCTCTGATTTTCTTAGTGCTGCGTTTCTTTGCTTTCGCAAGTGCAAGGTAGTTCTTTCTGGCTTGCCTGCGATACATACGTGGTCTTGAAAATCCATAACTTTTACAGAAACGGATGATGATAGTCTCCAGTTTTTCTCTGGCTTCATTGAGCAATGAGAAATCCTGTTCAGGTTCTGTTTTTGATTCGCCATCTCCTAATACGGATTTTCAGTCAATTGATCCACCAATTCTCTGTCAGAATACTGATACTTGGTTTGGATGATTAGCGAACCAAGGGCAAGACGCAGAGTTTTTGCAACGCGTCCATTCTTTCCTTTGAACAGACGGGAGTATTTCTTTTCGAATATTTCCCATGGGATGTCATCTTCCATCTTTACCCATCTGTTTTCAGGATTCATATGAAGCCCTATTGGCTGGTTAAAACTGAGGAAGTTGCTTTGTGTATTATCAGTACATTTATACATTGATTTTTCACTCCTGTAAGGGTACTTTTCTATAGAAAACTGCACGTAAAAAGATTTGATTACTTATAAAACCGTGCACTTTATTATATCATTTTCGAGTGAAAAATGCAGTAAAATCAATGGTTTCAAGCTGTTTTTCTATTAATCAGCAGACACTAATTAGATTATTTAAGGCTCATTTTTTGAAACATAGCGACAGTTATGTTTATTTCTTGCGTTCATTTTTACGTCCAAGAATAATATTTACTTTTCAAAGTTCAATGCCAGAGTTTTACTGGCATGATCACTCAAGATTCCGAGAGATCATTGCATTATTCGTATGGAAAATATGCGCACCATACTTGTGGAAATTGATGCCTTCTATCTTCTCTGTATAGATATTTCCCGCAATGTTTGGCCTCTTATCGATGACCAGAACAGACTTTCCGTGCGCCTTCGCCTGCTACGCAAATGTAGCTCCGTATAAGCCAGAGCCAACCACTAAATAATCATACATACCTAACGCCTCATTTCTATATTTCTATCATCCGCTTGACCCCGGGAATGCGCTTCATAACAGTGCATGCTACGGCGCTTATAACCAGAATGCCAACAAAAAAGGCAATGGATGCTGCAACAGTATCTATTGTAAAAACAAAATTTGTCACTTTCAAAATTAACGGATGTACAATGTAAACACCCATTGTTATCGGTGCAATCTGTTTGATCACAGTTACCGCTCTTGCCCTAAGTTCAAGCCTCATCATGAAAGCAAACAGAACAATAACCCACGCCAATGTCAAAATATCGTCGTAGAAATACTCTGCATACAAATTGTGAAGAACAAAACGCCCCATAAAATTTTGATATATTACAACCATTCCTGTTACAGCAATCAGTAAAAATCCATGCTGACGCACCGTAATCTTCTTGAGAAAAGTCTTACGCTCTGACAGCAATCCTCCTAAGAGAAAATATTGAATCCAAGTCCACACCCGGAACGTCTGGATAAAGTATTTCTGGACAGGCTCTCCGCAAATATAGGATGCGATTTGAAAACCAAATCCGACGGTAAGGCAAACAGCCCAGACCAATTTTGTTTTATTCTGTAGCTTAAACAGTAATGTCAAAACCGCATAGAGAATCATCAGAGCACCAAGATACCAGAACTGCCATAAGGGTCCCTTTTGCAACAGACTCTTAGCGACAATGATTGGAAAGTCCAAAAAAGAGGCAAGTTCAAGCTGTCCTTTTCGAATATCAACAAGTAATTCCGCAGCATATATCACTAATGACCACAGCAACACAATGCGAAAAATCGAGACAATCTTTTTTATCGCATAGGAAATCGTTGCGTCGTTTCTTTGTAGCAGCACATATCCGCTACACATGAAAAACACTGGAACAGCGAAGCCGCAGCAGTAATACAATGTCAAATTAATAGCAGATAAATCCTTCTGTAGCGTGTGCAAGCCAACCACAGCAATACATGCGATAATCTTAAGAAGGTCAAGGTTATAGTTTCTGCTTGCTAACAGATTGTCGCTCACTGCCTCATGTGTGTCAATAGATACCATTAGAATTTTCCTCCTTGTCTATTCCTTCAACTTCTACACCTGATCCGTCTTTATCGTGAAACTTGTCCGAGGTGCTTATTTTCCAATCCTTGTAAATATATTAATACACAGCCTATATTACTGTTATATTTGTGTTGTTCTGTAACCTTAATATGTATAAATGCTTTTAGCATTTCCATAATCCATGCAGGTTACAATATGCATATACTTCTTCTACCTGTTCACCATCGCAAAGACAAAAATCTGCTACCGGCTCCTGCCCTGGATTTAACTGTTTTCTGTATATTCCCTGGTTTGTATTTAATGTAATCCACTCAATGAAATGCTCTTCAAGCATTGGATGTTTTGTCTCTCCGACCACGACATGAACATGACTGCCTTCTATCGTATATACAGGTATATGCTTCTCAACAGCAGCATCTGTCACTCCGGCTTTTAATTCCTGCATAGGTTCTCCACAACAGATTACAGGTACACCCTTATCCTTTACCTTTTCAACAATGTTTCCACAATGCTTACAAATATAATACCTTACTTCCATGCCTTTTTCTCCAAATCATACTTCTTCTTATCATCCACACTAATATCCTTACCCAGCTGCACTTCGATCACGCTCAGCTTTGTCTCAGCAATAAGGGTATGCTTACAGCCTGCCGGCATTGTTACCACGTCTCCGGGGCGAACCATGCGCTGCATGCCGTCTATGATGACACTTCCCATACCGCTCATGACTGTCCATACTTCATCTCTATGCTCATGGCTGTGATAATGGAGACTGTGGCCGGGTAACAGTTCTACCTTGATCGTCATGCTGTCATCCTGAACATCCAATACGGTAAAGCTTCCCCAGGACTTTTCTGCATACATTGCCTGTCCTGCCAGCTTGTCCACGTACGGTTTGATCTGTGCACTCTGCTCCTTATCGGATACCAAGATTCCGTCCCCGCTGGCGGCAATGACCATGCTCTTGCAGCCCATGCACAGGATCGGGATGTTCAGCTCATTTACCACATGGGTATCCTCACAGGTGTCATTCAGCGTGGCGTTTCCCACCGCATTGGAACCCATGGCCTCCGTAAAGGTGTTCCAGGTTCCCAGGTCCTTCCATGATCCTTTATAGCGCAGCACCTGAATGCTCTTCTCCTGTTCAACAACCGCGTAGTCAAAACTGATCTTTTTCTGTTCACCGTAATGCTCATACAGATCCCTGTAATCCTGGAAATCCAGCAGTTCATGTGCCTTGTCCAGTAAATAGCGCAGTTGGAACGCAAACACGCCGCCGTTCCACAGCGCTCCCTGCGCAAGGTAGCCCTTCGCTGTCTCCACATCCGGCTTCTCCTTGAAGGTGCTCACGCGGCTGACCTCTTCCTTGGATTCCGGGATGATATAGCCGTATTTCTCACTGGGATAGGTCGGCTCCACCCCTAACAGGCTCATGTTCGCTCCTCCCTGCGCTGCAAGGTCTGACAGTTCCTTCAGTGCCTCAAAATAGGAATCTTCCACATAGGGATCCACCGGACATACCACCACCGGTTCCTCCGGGCGTACTCCCTTTTCATCATGCAGATAGGCTGCTGCCAGGCAGATGGCCGGGAAGGTATCCCTGCGGTCCGGTTCCACGCAGACGTTTACTTTATTTTCCAGCTGGTTCAAGATCATGCTGACCTGCTTTTTTCCGGTGGCGATGGTCACCTGCGCATCCGCATCCACCGTGGTGATCTGACGGTACACGCGCTGTACCATGGACTCCAAGCCGCCATCCTCACCCTGCAGTACCTTGATGAACTGCTTGGATCTTACATTGTTGGACAGGGGCCACAGCCTCTGGCCGGATCCCCCTGATAACAAGATGATGTTCATATCGTTTGTTTCCTCGCTTCCTTTTTCTGTGTTCTGCCTAGCTGCGGATCCAGGCCGCCCATTTGGCACGGTATTCTTCCGCTGACATTCCCTCGTTGTCACGGAACATCTGCTGCATGGAGATCTGGTCCCCGATGCCGGATTCTTCCGCCACCTCCCCGATGGGCTTTATGCTGAACCGCAGAAGCTCCTTCGCCGCATTGAACCGGCGGTTGCTGATGTATTCTTCCAGCGTGATCCCGAAGTATCGGCGGAATCTGTTGTTCAGGTCCTCCTCAGGCATCCCGAATCTCTGCTCCAGTTCCTTTAACACTCCGGCATCTGCATAGCTCGCATTGGCCTGCTCCCGGATCGCATTGGCTGTTGCCTTCTCCTCTTCACTGGCCGCGGCATCCAGATCCGCCACGCTCCCGATCACCTGATTCAGCAGGTGCTGCAGCAGTTCCCCGCAGTACAGCTCCGCCTGCAGGTTCCTTTCCTTCTGTCTGGCTAACAGCTTCCCTATCAGCTCCTCCCATTTTCCGGTGTCCGGTACGGTGAATACATTTTCCTCTTTATTGTATTTCAGGAACAGCTCGTAGTAGCCTCTGGCACTTCTTCCGTTAAAGTGCACCCAGCCTAACTTCCACGCCTCCTGTTCATCACTGATGTGTTCAAAATGCTCCATGCAGTCGATCAGGGCACAGTCTCCCTTCTGCACCTGGTAATGTTTTCCCTTCACATCCAGGCTTCCTCTGCCTTCCAGCACGATCAGGAACAGGAAGGAATCCAGGTTCTCACGCACACACCGGTGGGGCTGTATGCTCTTAAGCTTTCCTACCTCCTGCACATACAGAAGATTCTCTTTGGCAAAGGTCCCCGGGGTATGCAGGCAGCGATCCGACTGGGACATTCCTCCTGCCGCAAACAGGCTCTCTTTCTTGATCATAATTATTCTACCTCCTGTAAATGGGCTCGCCAGTAATCCAGTGTCTCGCGGATCGTCTGTTCAATGGGGATCTCCGGCTTCCATCCGGTCAGCGCATGGATCTTGGAGATATCCGCCTCGATGATCGGCACATCCACAGGGCGCAGCTTGTTGGGGTCAGTCTCCACCTGTACCTCGGCATCCGACATGGAGATGATCCGGTCCAGAATGGAGCGGATCTCCTGGGCATTGCCGCTTCCGATGTTATAGGTCTCTCCCGGAACCCCCGTCTGCACCAGCATCACATAGGCCCTTACCACGTCACGGACATCGGTGAAATCCCTCTTTGCCGCCAGGTTTCCGACTTTCATCACTGGCTCCCTCAGTCCCTTTTCGATCTCTACCACCTGTTTGCAGAAATCCGATACCACAAACATCGGGGCCTGTCCCGGACCGATATGGTTGAACGCCCGGACCATGATCAGTTCCATGTCGTATGCCTTGGAATAGATGCTTCCGATCATGTTCTGGCAGGCCTTGGTCGCCGCATAGATATTGCCCGGACGCAGCAGGTTCGTCTCCACAATGGGCGTCTCTCCCGGCTGGATATGGCCGTATTCCTCGCCGGAGCCGATCAGCAGGACTCTAGGCTTGTAATACAGTTCCCGGACCGCATCCATCACGTTCAGGCTTCCCTTGATATTTACATCCACCGTAAGTCCCGGTTTTTTCCATGCCAGGCCCACAGAGCTCTGCGCTGCCAGATGGAAGATAAAGTCCGGACGGATCTCAAACAGCAGCGCCGTCACTGCATCCTTATCCATGATGTCCAGGTCGTATACCTTTGCCGGAACCTCTTCCAGTGTCTCATGGGGCAGCTTGGTCGCATATGCCTCGATATCATTTGCCACCATTTCCCGGATCAGATATTTTCCCACAAATCCCGCTGCACCGATCACTAAACCTTTTTTCATATTTTACCCTCTTACCGAAAAGGGGACTCCGCAACAGAATCCCCTCATTTTCGCTTATGCAATTCCTATTCTGCCTTATGTCGCAGCCTTCATAGCCTTTTCCTGTTTTGCACGTACTCTGTCATGCTTTGCCATGATCTCTACCAGTTCCGCATAGGTCGTCTTCTGCGGATTCCATCCCAGAACTGATTTCGCCTTCGTCGGATCTCCCCACAAATTATCCACATCCGTAGGCCGGAACCATTCCGGATTCACACATACCAGCATCCTGCCGGTAGCCTTATCATAGCCCTTTTCATTGACACCGCTGCCTTCCCAGCGGATCTCGATGCCATTGGCACGGAAAGCACGCTCTGTAAAGTCTCTCACAGAATGCTGTTCTCCGGTAGCAATTACAAAATCCTCCGGTGTATCATGCTGTAAGATCATCCACATGCACTCTACATAATCCTTCGCATACCCCCAGTCACGCAGGGAATCCATGTTGCCCAGCTCCAGATGGTCCTGCAGGCCTTCCGCAATGCGTCCGGCTGCCAGAGTGATCTTTCTGGTAACGAAGTTCTCTCCGCGTCTCTCGGACTCATGGTTAAAGAGGATACCGTTTACTGCGAACATGCCATAGGCCTCGCGGTATTCCTTGGTGATCCAGAAGCCGTACTGCTTGGCTACCGCATAGGGGCTGTAGGGATGGAACGGGGTAGTCTCTCTCTGGGGCACTTCCTCCACCTTGCCATACAGTTCTGAAGTAGATGCCTGATAGAATTTGGTGTGTTCTGCCAGTCCCAGCATGCGGACTGCTTCCAGAATTCTCAGTACACCGATGGCATCCACATCTCCGGAATACTCCGGTACATCGAAGGATACCTGCACATGGGACTGTGCTGCCAGATTATATATCTCATCCGGTCTTACCTGCGCCACAATGTTCGTAATGGACGCTGTGTCTGACAGATCTCCGTCATGGAGAGTGATGGCGCCGCGGGCAATGAGGTGGTCGATACGTGCCGTGTTGGAAATAGATGCTCGGCGGGTGATTCCATGAACCTCATATCCCTTCTCCAGCAGAAACTCTGCCAGATAAGAACCATCCTGTCCTGTAATACCTGTAATAAGTGCTTTCTTCATTTCAATCTCCGATCTGCTTATATATCACTTGAAAATAATACTCTTGCTTAAAATAATAACCTATTTTAAGTAATATGGCAAGATTGAGCTTGCAAAAAACCTATTCCAATCCATAGCTTTTTACAATTACCTGGAATTCCACAGATCTGGAGAAGCCCTCCAATACGGTCATACGATCCATACCGGCATCAAGGTTTCCTACCCAGTAGGCTTTTCCGGCGGCATCGGAAGCACGGTCCATAAAGGTCTGGTACAGTGTTTCCACATAATCGCTGTTGTTCAGCCTGCGGTTGATGAATTCCTCGGACTGGAAGAAGTTCTTCGCTGCATCCTCCGGTGTGATCTCCTTGTTGGCAATCCGTCTGGACCAGTAGGTGATTCCATCTTCTTCACCCTCTCTGTTCAGTGCCTTGTTATACAGACGCTTTACAAAATTACGGATTCCTTCGGTGATCCGGGGAACTGCTGTCTCTCCGTTGGTATCCATCGTGCCACGGATAATACCGTATCTGTTGCACAGATTGGTAAACTCCTCAGAATTTACAAATCCACAGAGTACAAAGTGTCTGGAATTACCGCTCTCCAATGCTTCCATCCAGTCATTCTTTCCGGATTCGTCCGGTTCTCTGTCAAAAAAAGTACGATATAAGGTATCTACATACTCGCTGTTACCGAGCTTTCGTGCAGCAAACTCATCACTTTCAATAAATCCGTTGGAAATACCGGCTCCATCGCAGAGTCCCAGAAGCAGGCGGTTGGTCCAGTCATGCAGTCCTTTTGCTTCTGCCTGACGTCCCAGTGCCTTACTGTACATTCTGCCCACAAAACCCTCTACATTATCCACATCCGCGCTGAAGGAATAAAACGTTGTATTTCCGTTGTTCGTAACATACCAGGTAACACGGTTGTTGATGATCTCCGGCTTACAATCGGAAAGCTGGCCTTTGATCTGCTGCACATCTCCCAACAGATTGCCGTTTCCGTCTACAAATGCCACCTTCACAACCTGATGATCATCTTCATTAAAATAGTAAGAGCCCTCTTTCACAGCCTCCTCCCAGAGGATCGCATAGTAGTCATCCGCTACCTTCACAAGCTGCGTATTCGATGCACTGTAAATACCACCTTCCTGATATTGTGAGATCAGATGATAGTTCATACTGCTGTCATCCAACTGGTCTTTGGGAACTGTTATAGTCAGACGATTTCCACTTTTGTCATACAGAGTTACCAACACTTCCAATCCACCGGTATAGTCTACGGTATAATAAGTGCCATTCTCTCCCGCTACAATATAAGATGTAACTACAGTTGCACAGACTCCACTGTAATTCTGTGCATGTGCATTGTCACCATTATAGTTTCTGCCATAGACAAGATTCTCCTCTGTCTCCAACGTTTCTGTACTTTCATAGGGAATACTGCCATCTTCGGCTGCCGTAACCGCTGCATGCACCTGTCCCAGTGATCCTGCCGGAAGCAGTCCCACAATCAGAGTTGCGGTCATTACACCTGCGATTCTGCTGCTGTTTTTTAACCATTTTCTCCTCATTTTCGTAAGCGCCAAATATTCCCGTGGCTAGCCAAAAACCCCCTCTAAAAAATACACTTTTCATTGCCTGCGCCATACCTTTGCCACCAGATGTATTGCTCATGGACTCAATTATAAGGTCGTCAGCGAACTTCTGGGACACAGCACGATCAATATTACTTTGAATATGTATGTTCATCCACAGATGTCTGAAAAATAAAAGTGCATTGAAACGATATATATGGAATAGATGGAAATATACAAATATATGGAAAAATATGGTATATTATGAAAAAACTGTTGTCGAAATAAAGTCGCAATTTTCTGTCAAATATTGACATTAGAATTATGCTGAAGGTATAATACAAGGAGCTAATCTTTAATCATCAAGAACAAAGTTCTTACAAATACACTTACGGAGGAAACAAATGAAAGTAGTTGTGTTAGCAGGGGGATATGGTACCCGCATCAGTGAAGAAAGTCAATTCAAACCCAAGCCTATGATCGAGATCGGCGGAAAGCCTATCCTGTGGCATATCATGAAGGAATACTCCTCCTATGGTTTTGATGAATTTATTATTTGTGCCGGTTACAAACAGCACTACATTAAAGAATGGTTTGCTGATTATTACCTATATAACAGTGATGTAACATTTGATTTCACGAACAAAAACAGAATGACCATCCACAATAATGTGTCCGAACCCTGGAAAGTAACCATTGTCGATACCGGATTGAATACCATGACCGGCGGTCGTATCAAGCGGATTCAGCCCTATGTTGGAAATGAAGATTTCCTGTTAACTTACGGTGATGGTGTTGCTGATGTGAATATTGCTAAAACGGTAGAGTTCCACAAGCAGCATGGGAAAATAGCAACCCTGACTGCCGTTCATGTGGAACAGCGATTTGGCGTATTGGATATCGACAGAGAAGACCTGACAGTTAAGGCTTTCCGTGAAAAATCCATAGCGGACGGTTCCCGAATCAATGCCGGATATATGGTATTAAAACCGGAGGTTTTCAACTATATCGAGGGAGACAGCACAGTATTTGAGCAGGAGCCTCTTCGCAGACTGGCAGAGGAAGGCCAGTTGAAGGCGTACAAACATAACGGCTACTGGCAGTGCATGGATACCAAACGTGAAATGGAGAAGCTGGAAGAACTCTGGGCTTCCGGTAAGGCTCCCTGGAAAACATGGGAATAAGGGGAAAGTGACATGGATTTGGAATTTTTCAAAGGTAAAAAAGTGTTGGTCACGGGACATACAGGATTCAAAGGATCCTGGCTGTCTCTGATCCTCAGCAATGCCGGTGCGGAGGTAACAGGGTATTCCCTGGAGCCTCCTACTTCGCCGTCTCTTTTTGCGTTATGCGGTTTAGCCTCCCGTATGCATTCCGTTATCGGAGATATCCGGGATCTGGAACATCTGAAACAGGTCTTTGCCGAGGTACAGCCGGAGATCGTACTGCATCTTGCGGCACAGCCAATCGTACGGGACTCCTATAAAGACCCGGTCTACACCTATGAGACGAATGTCATGGGAACCGTCAACATTTGTGAATGTGTCCGTCTGAATCCCTGCGTGAAATCCTTCCTGAATGTAACAACGGATAAGGTATATCACAACAACGAATGGGAATGGGGCTATCGTGAGAATGAACCGTTGGATGGCTTTGATCCCTATTCTAACAGTAAATCCTGTTCGGAGCTGGTGACCCACAGCTATATCAATTCTTTCTTTAATGATATGGATGTCGCAGTGTCTACTGCCCGTGCAGGTAATGTTATAGGCGGCGGTGATTTTGCAAATGACCGCATTATTCCGGATTGTGTTCGCGCGGCTATCGATCATAAAGATATCATTGTCCGGAACCCACATTCCACGAGACCTTACCAGCATGTGCTGGAGCCTCTTGCCATTTACCTGACAATCGCACAGGCGCAGTATGAGGATAAATCCAGGGCAGGATTCTACAATGTAGGACCGGATGACTGCGATTGTGTTACTACAGGGAAGTTGGTAGATTTGTTCTGTGAAAAATGGGGAGAAGACATTCGATGGGTCAACCGTTACGACGGAGGTCCTCACGAGGCGAACTTCCTGAAACTGGATTGCTCCAAGATCAAGAGAACCTTTGGATGGACTCCCCGCTGGGGCGTGGCAGATGCCGTGGAAAAGACCGTGGAGTGGTCCAAGGTCTATCGTGATGGCGGCGATATCACAGCATGTATGGAACAGCAGATTGCAGAATTTTTTGAAAGGAATTAAACAAAGATGAATAACAGATGGAACAATGAAGCAGAAGCCCGGGAACAGATCAAGGGACTGGTAGCAGAATATTATAACGATTTTAAGAAGCCGGAGCAGGAAAAGCCTTTTCAGCCGGGAGACAGACTCTCTTATGCAAGCCGTGTCTATGATGAAAAGGAAATGTGCTCGCTGGTAGATGCAGCGCTGGATTTCTGGCTGACGACCGGTCGGTTTTCCGATGAATTTGAGAAAAAGTTTGCCGAATGGATCGGCGTGAAATATGCAAATCTTGTCAATAGTGGATCTTCTGCCAACCTGATCGCATTTATGACACTGACGGCACAGGAACTGGGCGATCGTCAGATCAAAAAGGGTGATGAAATTATCACCGTAGCAGCAGGATTTCCAACCACCATCACTCCGGCATTGCAGTATGGTGCAGTACCGGTATTCGTGGATGTGACAGTGCCGCAGTACAACATTGATGTGACCAGACTGGAAGCAGCACTCAGTCCCAAGACCAAGGCAGTTATGATCGCACATACATTAGGCAATCCCTTTGACCTGAAAGAAGTAAAAGCCTTCTGCGATAAGCATAATCTGTGGCTTGTTGAGGACAACTGTGATGCGCTGGGCACAAAATACACCATTGACGGCGAGACCAGATTTACCGGTACCTGGGGAGATATCGGTACTTCCAGCTTCTATCCCCCTCATCATATGACCATGGGAGAAGGCGGATGTGTTTATACTAACAGCCCGCTGCTGAATCGTCTGATCAAGAGCTTCCGTGACTGGGGCCGCGACTGTGTATGTCCTTCCGGACGGGATAATCTGTGCGGACATCGTTTCGATGGACAGTTTGGTGAACTGCCTCAGGGCTATGATCACAAATATGTCTACAGCCATTTCGGATATAATCTGAAAGTGACCGACATGCAGGCTGCAGTCGGCGTGGAACAGCTCAAGAAGTTCCCCTCCTTTATCGAAGCCCGCAGACATAACTGGGCAAGACTGCGTGCAGCACTGGAGCCTGTAGCAGACAAGTTGATTCTGCCGGAGCCTGCTGAGAACAGCGAGCCTTCCTGGTTTGGCTTTATCGTCAGCGTAAAGCCGGAAAGCGGTCTTACCAGAAATCAGGTAACCAGATATATAGAAGATCACAATATTCAGACCCGACTGCTGTTCAGCGGCAACCTGATCAAGCACCCCTGCTTTGACCAGATTCGTGGCACAGAGGCTTACCGCGTTGTAGGAGGTCTGGAACAGACAGATTACATTATGAACAATTCCTTCTGGGTAGGAGTATATCCCGGAATGACCGATGAAAAGATCGATTATATGGCACAGATCATTACAGAGGCTGTAAACGGAAAATAAACACAAAAGAAAATGCAAAACGGAGGGGAACGGATGAAACAGAGACTGGCAGATTATGTAGCGGATTTTTTGGTGGCTCACGGAGTGACCGACTGCTTTAGCGTGGTAGGCGGAGGAGCCATGCATCTGAACGATGCGCTGGGACATAAAGAGGGTTTGAAGGTTACCTATAACCATCATGAACAGGCATGTGCCATGGCGGCAGAGGCTTATGCAAGACTGGACAACCGGATCGCTGCCGTCTGTGTTACTACCGGCCCCGGCGGAACCAATGCACTGACCGGAGTGGTAGGCGGCTGGCTGGATTCTATCCCGATGTTTATCATCAGCGGACAGGTCAGATACGATACTACGGCCCGTTATGCGTCACAGTTTACGGAAGGATATTCCCTGCGTGCTATGGGGGATCAGGAATATGACATTGTAAAGTCTGTGGAACCCATGACAAAATATGCGGTCATGATCGAGGATCCCTTACAGATCCGCTATGCACTGGAAAAAGCGTGGCATCTGGCAACGACCGGAAGACCCGGCCCCGTGTGGATCGATATTCCGGTCAACTTTCAGGGCGGATACATTGAGACAGAAGAACTGACGGGATATGATCCTGCGGAGGACGATGCAGAGCTTCCTCCCGCAGTGGAGGAACAGACCGTTCAAATCATTCTGGAAAAGATCAAAAATGCAAAGCGTCCGGTATTTCATGCCGGCTATGGAATCCGTCTGTCCGGTGGCTATGATGTATTCCGCCGTGTGGCAGAAAAACTGAACATTCCGATCGTAACCTATTGGAATGCTGTGGATCTGATCGAGGATGAAAATCCGCTGTATTGTGGACGCGCCGGTAATATGGGGGACCGCCCCGGCAACTGGGCTATTCAGAATGCGGATCTGATCCTTGCCCTCGGCACACGAATTTCCATTCGTCAGGTCGGATATAACTGGAAGACCTGGGCAAGAGCTGCCGAGGTAATAATGGTAGATATTGACCGGGCAGAGATGAAGAAGCCGACACTTCATGTGGACATGCCAGTTTGGGCAGACGCCAAAGATTTTCTTCAGCAGATGGAGCATGCCATCGGTGATGATGCGCCGGTAAGTACCTGTAAAGACTGGCTGGCTGCCTGCCAACGTTGGAAGGCAGAATATCCTGCAGTACTTCCCAAACATTGGGAGGAAAACGGAAAAACCGCCAACGTTTATGCTTTTATCCGCTATCTGAGCAGTCAGCTTCCGGAAAACAGTCTGACCGCTGTATCCAACGGAGCCTGCTGCGTGGTGGGAAATCAGGCATATGTGATCCAGAAGGGAAGCCGTATGGCGAACAACAGCGCCATCGCCAGCATGGGATACGGTCTGCCAGCGGCTATCGGGACCTGTATCGGTGGTGGACGCAGGACGACCATCTGTCTGGAAGGTGACGGAAGTATTATGATGAATCTGCAGGAGCTACAGACAGTATTGACCAATAAATTACCGGTCAAATTGTTTCTGATCAACAATAACGGTTATCATTCCATCCGTATCACACAGAACAATCTCTTCAAAGAGCATTGTAAGATCGGTATCGGACCGGAATCCGGCGATCTCTCCTTCCCGGAGTTTCGCAAGATTGCAGAAGCATTTGGTTACCCCTACCATTCTGCCAGCAGTAATGCGGAGATGAAAAAGGTGGTGGATGAAGTACTGGCATTGGATGGCCCTGTATTCTGTGAGATTTTCACAGACACTACGCAGGTATGGGAGCCTAAGAGCAGCACCAAACGACTGCCGGACGGAACATTGGTAAGTCCTCCACTGGAGGATCTGGCACCGTTCCTGCCGAGGGAAGAACTGGAGAAGAATATGTTTATTCCGCTGATGCCGGAAGAATAACGGAGTACATAACGATATGAAAAAAGCAATTATCACCGGTGCAACCGGAGCTATCGGTTCTGCACTGGTGCGGGAACTGATTTCCCATGATATAAAAGTATTAGTCCTCTGCCGGAAAGATTCCGGCCGCATTGATCGAATTCCGGAACATCCGCTTGTGGAAAAATGTTTCTGTGATCTGCGTGAATTGGATCAATTAGAAAACACAAGCAAAGAAACTTACGATGTATTTTATCATTTTGCGTGGAGAGGTACTATCGGTCCGGAACGCAACGACATGTATCTGCAAAATGAAAATGTCAAAAATTCATTGGATGCCGTTCGGCTGGCGCAACGTTTTGGATGCCATACCTTTATCGGTGCCGGGTCTCAGGCGGAATATGGACGCGTTGAGGGTCTTTTGCGTGCAGATACACCGACGCATCCGGAAACTGGGTACGGCATTGCAAAATTATGCAGTGGCCAAATGACCCGTGAACTGGCCCATTCATTGGGAATGAAGCATATCTGGACCCGCATTTTAAGTGTTTACGGTCCTTATGATGGTGAACGGACAATGGTAATGTCTGTTATGAACAGCTTATGTAATCACATTGCTCCGAAATGCACTAAGGGAGAACAAAAATGGGATTATCTGTACAGTAAAGATGCCGCCAGAGCCTTCCGTATGCTTGGTGAAAACGGCGCCGATGGAAAAGTTTACGTGCTTGGAAGCGGAAATGTGATGCCACTATCCCGGTATATTCAGGCAATTTGCACCTGTGCAGCCCCGGATATTCAAGCAGTGTTCGGCGCTATTCCCTATGCTCCCAGACAGGTAATGTATTTAGGTGCAGATATATCTGAATTACAGGAAGATACAGGATTTGTACCGGAGTATTCTTTTGAAAAGGGTATTCAGGAAACAATCCAATGGTACAAGGAGAATTATTAAAATGAAAAAGATCAGTATACTTATCCCCTGCTATAACGAAGAGGATAATGTAGTTCCTATGAGTGAAGCTATTGTGAATCTGTTTACCACAGAATTAAAGGCTTATGATTATGAGCTTCTGTTTATAGACAATGATTCACATGACAATACCAGACCGTTATTGCGTGAAATCTGTGCGAAAAATCCTAAGATTAAGGCCATTTTTAATGCGAAAAATTTCGGTCAGTTCAATTCTCCCTATTATGGAATCCTGCAAACCACAGGTGACTGCACTATCTCCATGGTATGTGATTTTCAGGATCCCATCGAGCTGATCCCTCAATACATTAAAGAATGGGAAAACGGCTATAAAATCGTTATAGGAATCAAAACCAGCAGCAAAGAGAATCCGATCATGTATCATTTGCGTGGTTTATATTATAAATTCATCAAGAAATTCTCGGACGTAGAACAGATTGAGCACTTTACCGGATCCGGATTGTACGACAAAGATTTTGTGGAAGTCCTGCGGAATCTCAAAGATCCTACTCCGTTTTTGCGTGGCATCGTAGCTGAACTTGGCTATCGCAGAAAAGAAATTCCTTATGAACAGCCTAAGCGCCGGGCAGGAAAAACGCACAACAACTTTTACAGCTTGTATGATGCTGCAATGCTCAGCATTACCTCATATACCAAGATTGGATTGCGTTTGTGTACCTTCTTCGGTGTAATCTGTGGAACTGCCAGTGTTATTATTGGTTTGATTTATCTGATTATGAAACTGATAAAATGGAATTCGTTTGCTCCCGGAATGGCACCTGTGTTGATAGGAATGTTTTTCCTTGGAGCCATACAGTTATTTTTCATTGGTTTTATTGGGGAATATATTTTGAGTATTAACCAGAGAGTGATGAACAGACCATTGGTTATTGAAGAAGAACGGATTAATTTCAAGGAGAAACATCATGGATAAATTAGATGTAGTATATGCCTGCGATAACAATTATGCACCCTACGCATGTATTTCCATGTGCTCACTGTTGGAGAACAACAGAGGATTTGAGAAAATTAATATTTATGTAGTATTGTCGCAGGTGACACAGGAAAATCAGGAAAAACTGAGAAAACAGGCGGAACGTTATCATGCCAATTTTATTCCGGTAGATGCGGCAGAAATTATCCGTGAGATCAAGGAATTGAATATTCCGGAATACAGAGGATCGTATGCAACCAACTTCCGGCTGTTTTTCCACAAATACATGGCGGAAGATGCGGAAAAATTCTTTTATCTTGATTGCGATACTATTATCTGCGGTGATTTGTCTGAAATATATAATCGAAATATGGGAGAAAGATGTGCGTATGTAGTACAAGATTCTCTTACCAATAAATATAAGCAACTGATAGGCTTCCGGCCGGAGGAACCCTATTTTAATGCAGGGGTAATGCTTGTAAATGTGAAGAACTGGAAAGAGAAGAAGTGTACGGAACGTATGCTGGAACATCTGCGTACGGAGCGTTCTGCGTATTGTAATCCGGATCAGGATCTGTTGAATATTGTTCTGAGAGACAGCTTGGAATTTGTGGGACCGGAGTATAATTTTCAGCCGATCCATCGAATGTTAGAGTATTCAAAGTATATAAAATTATATGAGAATCCTTCCTACTATACGGAAAAACAGATCCAATATGCAAAGGAACACCCCTTGATCCTTCACACCTATCGTTTTTTGGGAGAATTTCCCTGGCATGCCGGAAATCGACATCCGGATACAGAAATTTTTGATCATTATATGGCATTATCGGAGCAAAGAGATTTTTGTAAGAAATCGGCAAATGCAAATTGGCTCATGAAAATCGAAAAAGCACTGTTTATTCTGTTACCTCGTACTTGGTTCTTCCGCCTGTTTAAGTTGGCACAGGATCACGATTTTGCCGTAAGAAACACGCAACTAAAACAAATGAATTATTGAGGTTAATTATGCAGATTTATATTATTGCACACAAAATGGGCAATTTTCCTGTGCTGTCTGATATCTACAAGCCATTGCAGGTGGGAACGGCATTGCATGAACGCCTGAAAGGTAATTGGGTTTACGATAATGAGGGAGAAAATATTTCCGATAAAAACCTTAGCTACAATGAATTGACAGGCTTGTACTGGATGTGGAAAAATTCCAGAGAAGATATTGTTGGATTATGCCATTACAGACGCTATTTTGTAAAAGCATCGGGAAAGGTGCAAAATCTGCTGTTTGGAAAGCAGAACCATTTTTTACAGGAAGAAGATATTCGGAAAGCCTTGGAACATCATGACATGATCGTTCACAATAAGACCTTTTTTAAGGAGGGCTGCGGTCAGCAGTTCCAGAGGACACAGAAACACCCAGAGGACCTGGATCTGTTAAGAAAAGTGATCGAAAAAGAGTATCCGGAATATCAGAAGGCCTTTGAACAGGTATTTTCCGGAAAGACCTGTCATTTACTGAATGTGATGATTGCCAGAAAAGAAATTCTGGACAGCTATTGTAGCTGGTTGTTTTCTGTGTTGGAAAAGGTCGAAACAGAATTAATAGAACGGGGTGAGACGGATTTTTCCCGCAGACTGGGAATGATCGGAGAACGCCTTTTGGATGTGTGGATCGTACAGAATCAGATACGGATCAAGGAATGTTTTATGATCAATACGGAGCGGAATGACTGGAAACCATGGTAAGGAAGAGTAACAAGGAACAGCACACCGGCAACAGTGTAGGAAGCAATTACATATTTAGTCTCATTTATCAGGTGGTGAACCTGCTGGTACAGGTGATTCTGCTGCGATATCTGACGATGGTCATTGGGGCAAAGGGAATTGGGATTCAGAGCTATACCAATTCGGTGGTGTCCTATTTTGTCATGTTCAGTGCCTTGGGAATCAACTGGTATGGGCAGAAAGAAATAGCACTTCGACTGGGGGATAAAAAAAGTCTGTCCCAGTGCTTTTGGAAACTGTTTACACTCAAGGCAGTATGGTCGTTGATTGTACTTCCGGTGTATGGAATTCTGATTATTGCAAGCAGCGAATACAGGATCTATTACATAGCCATGTTTTTCACATATTTTGCAGGTTTGCTGGATATTTCCTGGCTGTATCAGGGACTGGAACGTTTTGACATCATTGCCATCCGCAATACAGTTATCAAAGTATTGGGAATGATTCTGACATTTGCTTTTGTGAAAACGGAAGAAGATGTCCTACTTTACGTGGTTTTTGTTGCTATTTCCAATTTCGCGGGAAATGCGTCCATGTGGTTAAAATTGTCGAAAATGATTCTTCCTCCCGGAAAGGACTGTTTTCACTTCCGGGAATGTATCCGACCGGCGGTGCAGTATTTTATACCGACAATCGCTACAACACTATATCTGACCATGGACAAGACTATGATCGGTATGATCACAGCAGACAATTATGAAAACGGATATTATGAACAGGCGATTCAGATCACAAATATGCTAAAGACTATTGTACTGTCCTACAATGCAGTTATGGTCTCAAGAATGGCTTTTTTATTTGCACAAAAGGAAGAGAAACATATCAAAGAACATTTTGCAAGTTCCCGGGAATTGATTCTGACGATCAGTTGGCCGATAGTATTTGGTTTTGCCATGGTGGAAAGGGAATTTGTCACTTTATATTTCGGTGCGGGAAATGAGAGAATCGGTGATGTGCTATTGGTATTTGCACCGGTGATCTTGATCGTTGGACTCAGCAATATGGTGGAAAGCCATGTTATTACACCATTAAATAAACGAGAGATTGGTAACAAAATCGTGATTATCGGAGCAATCGTCAATTTTGTTCTGAATCTGCTGCTGATCCGTCCGGCTGGAGCGGTGGGAGCTGCTGGAGCCTCCGTGATTTCCGAAGTGATTGTGACGATTCTTTACGTCAAAAATTCCATGGGAATGTTGACATGGAAAGATGTTTTTCAATCCAGTATCAAAAAAATACTTGCAGCGTTCATGATGTCTGTAGTGATCTGTCTGCTAAAACAAGTTATGAACGTAAGCGTGATAGCACTTGCGGTACAAATCGTATTAGGCAGTATAACATATATAGGTGTCCTTATTTTATTAAAAGATAGTTATATAACTAATAAAATTTCATTTTTTTTCAGAGGGAAGGAGTTTAAAAAATGACATTACAGCAGTATATTAAAGATGCATATTATTCAATTAAAAAATTACTAAATGTTTTTTTTGTATTTTCAGCAGCTATTATGAGTTTTATTATGACTCTCAATTATTCCGTTTTTATAGAATATAATGGAACCACTGGTATATCATACAATGTGCAACCTTTCTTTGCTGTAGCTGCTGCAATAATTACGTTGCCTTTATATCTATACCTTATAATAAAAAAGAACTTTGTAGAATCATTAGAATTTGATAAATCACCTTGTATTTTTTTTGTTTCAGGTGCTGAAGCTGTTTTACTAATGTATCAAATGTTACAAGATACTTTTAAAAATATGTCTTCTATTATGCTATCTATTCATCTTGATTCAAATTTGTATCAGAATTTTTGCTATAATGTACTAACTTTATTATGTATTGTATCAGTATTGGCTTTATTTATATTTTCTTTTTATGTAAATAAATTATTATTCTGTTTTATAAAAGAGTATTGTCAAAAAGCTGATATTTATGAAAAAATATTCTTTGGAGTTGGAATTTCCATTTGTCTTTCTCTTATTTGTGTATTTTATACAAAAAGTAATGCTTTATGGTCTTCCTTGGATTTAGTTTATCAAACCGATTCTATGCTTGTATATGACCATTATTACCCTGTCTTTACTTATGGTTATGACTTTGACTGGGACATTGGAATTGGCGGAATCAGGCATCCGTTAGCCACTTTTTTACTATATCCAATTAATTTAATCGTAGTATTTTTATCAAATATGCTGTTCTGGATTCCAAATATTAGACCAATTTTATTTGCTTTATTCCAATCAATTATGTTAATTATAACAGTTATTACATTAAAACGTATTGTCAAAAGTAATTGGGTCTACTTTATTTTTACTGCTTCTTTTCCTTTTTTATTTTTTACTATTTTTATCGAAAAATATCAAATTGCCGTTTTGCTAATTGTAATGTTTGTATATGTAAAGCTTACGGATGATAGGAAAGAACTTCACGATTATTTTCTAATAGCTGCAAGCGGTATGATGATAACATCTGCAATATATGGTTTATTCTGTGGTAACATAAATAAACTGAAAGAAAAAATTATAGAATATTTTAGAATCTTCTTTCTTTTCATACTCACATTAATTGGAACTGGGCGAATAAATTACTTGATTAATTTCAGATATTTGTTAAATCAAAATTCCGTCATGTTTTATAAGGATTTGCATACTAAAATATCTTACGCCGAAAGATTTAATGGTTTTACAAATTTAATTGCTTCAAGTTTTATTCCTGTTCAATATGAGGTAATGGGCGAACAAGGTAATCAGCTATACTGGCCTCACTTAATAGATAAAATAAATATATTAGGCTTATTAGTATTCCTTTTTATTATTGTAACAATTTTTTGCATGCGAAAAGAAAAAAATGTGCAACTTTTATCTTTATGGTTCATATTTGCATTTGTCCAATTTATAATTACAGGTTTTGGCTCTAATTGCGAACCCTTATTTTCTCTTTATTTTTCTTGGGCAATAGTTGCTCTTTTAATTATAGGTATCAATCATTTTGTTAAAAAACCTATTTTGCAAGTTGTTTTGTACGGTTCGTTACTATGCGGAATGTGCTATACAAACTTTACACATATTACGTTTTTACTACAATTTCTTATTGAGAAAGCACCATTATAATGCATGGAGATTAAAGCATGAAATACGATTATGTTATAGTAGGAAGTGGTTTATTCGGAGCAGTATTTGCTCACGAAGCCAAAACTGTCGGCAAAAAAATTTTAGTTATTGATAAGCGTCCTCATATCGGCGGAAATATATACACGGAACGTATTGAGGGCATTAATGTCCACAAGTATGGCGCACACATTTTCCATACAAATAATCACACAGTATGGAATTACGTGAATAATTTTGCAAATTTCAATCGTTTCACCAATTCACCTGTTGCAAATTATAAAGGCGAACTGTATTCCCTCCCATTTAATATGTACACCTTTAACAAGATGTGGGGAGTTATCACCCCCGATGAGGCGGCTGCTAAAATTAACGAGCAACGCGCTGAAATCATCGGCATTCCGTCCAATCTGGAAGAACAGGCTATTTCTCTTGTAGGACGCGATATTTTTGAAAAATTGATCAAAGGCTACACTGAGAAACAATGGGGCCGGGATTGCAAAGATCTCCCCCCCTTTATTATCAAACGTCTGCCTGTACGCCTGACATTTGATAATAATTATTTTAACGCACTTTATCAGGGAATTCCTATCGGTGGGTATACGCATTTGGTGGAAAACCTGTTAAAGGGTATCGAGGTTCAACTTAATACCGATTATTTTGACAACAGAAATCAATTTGACGAGATAGCTGATAAAATCATTTACACGGGGCCTATAGACGCTTTCTTTGAATATCGTTTAGGTGCACTTGAATATCGCTCCGTCCGCTTTGAAAATACGCTGTTAGATCAATCCAATTTTCAGGGAAATGCCGCTGTAAATTACACGGACAGAGAAACTCCCTGGACAAGAATTATTGAGCATAAATGGTTTGAATTCGGCAAAGATGAAAACGGAAATGATTTAACCAAGACAGTTATCAGCAAAGAATACAGCTCTGAGTGGAAAATAGGCGATGAGCCATACTATCCTGTCAATGATGAAAAAAATACAGAACGATATCAAAAATACAAACAACTTGCACTGCAAAAAAAGAATATTATTTTTGGCGGACGTTTAGGCGAGTATAAATATTATGATATGGATGCCGTTATTGCCGCTGCATTGGATTTATGTGCCCGAGAACTACATTGCTAATGGCTATCTGTCTATTACACTACAATTTAAAGGAGGTGCCAACGACACCTCCTTTTTCTGCTCTTACTCTTTCACTTTAAAAGTCACACTCTTAATATTAATTCCCAATTCTCTATAATCATCCTCTTTGAAGTCGCTTGGTTTCCAAGGCTCTCCCGAGAAGGTAATGGTATTCTCCCCTTCCACAAGATATTGACTCGGCAGCCGGAATACAATGTTTTTGTTCTTATTTGCCCGTAATTTGCCGAGGTAGACTCCATTCGCATACACCTCCAGCCCATAGTACTCTACTCCATAGATTTCCACCGGTACTGTCTGGCTCTGATGAACTGTCACAATATAATCTCCGAGAGCCAGATAAGCCTGTAGTCCATACTCAGAACCATAGCCCCATCGGGAACCATCCTCCAACACCGGTGACATATTGAACCATACATCTTCTTCCGCAGTGTATTCATATTGTTCCGTCATATACTCCTGCAGTCGGATCACTTTCTGCTCTTTTTCAAAGGAAGTGGGTAGTCCGATCCAGCCGCGCTCACCGTCCTGCGTGTCCTCACTAATCTCTTCCGTAATGCGCAAGACCTGTCTTGTTCCTGTGATATCAACATCCCCCGACAGATAATACACACTTCCCTCTGTATGGAAATGTTCCTGTACAGACTCATAAGAATACCCCATCTGCGGTATAATATAAGCCTTATTCATAAACTCCAGCGGCAATAAATATTGTGACACCAGCGTGTCGTTCTTCTCCATATCGAACCATTTCCGCGATCGTCCCGGCAAGGCAGCCCAGAATCAATATGCGGATGCCCCACAGATATATCTTTTCTCTGGGAATCTTCTTATGTTCTTTCGCCCGGAAAATCCAGATCTCCTTTTTCGACTTCTGGACCTTTTTTGTTTTCTCCTTTTTTACTTTAATTTTTTTCTTCGGTTTTGACGGTATTCTCCCATACAGAATCCCCCAGACCAAAAATGCGACCGCTACAGCAAGAGACCCCCACAGAAGAATTGGATAAATATTTTCATTTGACAAAAACGGTAACAGCCCTGTCAGTGGCGGAATATTTCGATAAAAATATTCTGTACTTACGCTGCGCACCAGTACAATTCCCATGGCAAAACCTACCGTTGCACCGGTTCCGGCATATAAGTATACCTTCTGTCTGCGCATCAGGAATAATCCCAGATATAGCAACACTACCACAGGAATCATCGTATAAATCGTGAGGTGCAAAAAAGCAAATCCCCAGATGCACAAAGATGACAGCAAAATGGATGCTTTATCCTCTTTTACCACAAAATAAAAATAGCCCATGAAAAAAGTGGCGATCAACATCTCTGTTAAAGCGGCTTTTCCTACCCAGATCACCAACGGCGAAAGAGTCCATGTGGCACAGCCACGATAACCAGTGCGCTTCTCAAAAAAATCATGATATAGTTCAAAATATCAGCTCTACACGCTTCCCAAATCTGTATCATTGCAATCCCTCTTTACTTGCTGTTTCTTCGGAATGTACTACCTTACCGAGCACATCCCCTCTGGATAATCCCTGCTCTAATTGTTTCATCCAATCAGAAAACTCTTCGTCTGTGGGTCTCCGTCCCAATAAAAATCTATAAATCTGTTGTAAAAATTCATCGTCTGTTATTTGTTTTTGGCTCTCATAATACTTTTCGTATAATAGATTAATATTATCCAATAGCCCCTTTTCCTCAAACGCCTTGTAGGTACTTTTCAATTCATTCCCGTCCATAGATCTGCTATATAAAAGTGCAAAGTGTACATTTAATCTGCGCACCAGCGTCCCTTTTTCAGTTTCATCTATTTTTTCTCTATAGTATATTCCATCTTTCTGATCCACCATCTGAATCGCCCTTGGTGCATCCTGTTCCTCTTCCCAGCGATAATAGAAATTGTTGGCCTCTTCCGCTGTTTCCTGTTCGCCCAATGCCATATTTACACCGCCATCCAGATATCTTCTGGCGTAAACTGCACCGTTTTTCGTTTCTACTACAATATCTACTTTCTGCTCTTCACTGATATTATAGCCCCATCCGGTGAGAATCTTACTTCCATCTTCTGTTTCTGTAATGCGATAATCCAAAATGCAGTCTGTATCGTTACCTTCTGTCCCTGTTTCTTCCTCATAAGGGGTATACTCTGTCCGCTTCAGGAGGTAATAGAGTACTTTTCCTCCCAGTTTCTTATATTCCCCTTCCAGTGTTACGGTATATCCGCATTCCTGCAGGCTCCTGACCACCTGTTCATTTGCTTCCCTTTGATAGGGGAGCACTACTACAATAATCCTGTCCGGATATAATTCTGTTTCCTCAAGCCCACTCATATCTCCGTTTTCCGGAAGAAATACCTGTCGGATGGGAATTGCATTCTGTCCTTCCTCCAGCACTCTCTTCTTTCCGTTTATATCCCAATAGCAAGGCAGTCTGTCCTCTTCATTTCCAATCTGCATCGCTGTACTGTCTTCGTCGCTATAGATCACCGTGTTTTCATCATAACTGCATTTCTTCAAAGCCTTGTTATATGCCCTGTTCAGGAAAGTATACTGGTGATTATAGCACATGCCATCCCCATAATAAATGCCCCTCGTTTCATCACAGGCATAGACCATGTCTATCATACCTGTCTCCACTTTCTGAAACGCCAGATGTGTCAAAGGATCTATCGTCACAAAAGCTTCCACTGCAAAAAGTACAAGCATTCCCACCATAGCTTTACAAACTTTAGATCCATAGCTGTATCTGCTCCGTAGAATTGCATTCCAGATCAATGCTGTCATAAGCAGAAGCGCCATATCGGATATAATATTATAGCGGGGCAATGCTGCCGTAATATAAAACAGTCCGAACAAAACAAAGGTAGTTTCCACCGCGGCCGTTAAAATCAATATTCTTTTTTCCTGCCAATGCAGTCGTATCTTCTGTTTCCATAATACTACAATTCCGACAGCCAGACACAGACAGACGATCCACTGAAAGTTTAGTACAAAAAAGGACTTTAGCTTGGTTAAGATATAATGTCCTTCCCAGCCAAAAATATTATATCGATCCTCGGAAACATAGGTATTGACATCATTCCAGCCACCTCCTTCTTCGTTCATCAGAAGGTACAGATAGGCAAATGCTGCGGGTGCCATCGCCCATAATTTCAGGTCAAAGAGTGTTTTCCGCACTCGGGTCAGGATCTTTGCTTTATTTTCCACAAAAAGGATTACAATATAAGTAATTCCAAAAACTCCTAATAATAAAGCTCCCGTCTCCTTGGATTCACTCATTCCAAGCGCCGCAATACATACGACTAATTTTCTGTCATATACCATTCCATAGATCAGATATACAAAGAATAATGCCACTCCAAGATCCAGGTGCACATAAACTGACAATCCAAAAAATAATGGAAGCACTGAAAAAAGTGCTGTCTCCAGCACCAGAATTGTTTCCTTTACTTCCGGAAACAGCTTATGCAGAATACGGTAAAAGCACCAGATGGCCAGAAGTTCCATAATGACATTGATTATTTGTGGTCCAATGGCTTTTCCCGGCAGCAGGAACTCACCAATCCCCAGAATCAATGCATAAAACAGGGATCTGTGACTTGCCAGTGAGAAGATTTTCATAATATAATCTCCCCATAGCACAAAATTCTTACAGGCAAATCGCAGTCCATCATAGTAGATTGCGCTGTCCCATCTGGGGATTTCCCCTACCATAAGAAATCGCGCGATCCCGGCAATCAATAACAGAATTTCTATTTTATATTGTTTTTGGATTTTAGTTTTGAAGTTTTCTTTCACTCGCATCCTCTATCATAAACCTTTATTATGTCAATCTCTCCAGCACCTCCAGAAGTCTCCCGGATGTCTTCTCCTGTCCGAACTGCTTCCACCTCTGCCGCTGTCCTTCCAGTACACGCTTCCGCAGTTCTTCATCTTCTTCCAGTGCTGCAATTTTCCCTGCAGCTTCCTCCGGCCGGCTGTTCGAAAGAAGTACACCGGCACCGCCCAGTGTCTCTCCTACCGCAGCGGCATCCAGAGCAACTACCGGAATGTCAAAGTACATTGCTTCCACCAGCGGAATGCAGAAGCCCTCATGCTCACTCATGCACAGAAAAATATCCGCACAGCGGTAGTATGCCAGCAGTTCCGGAAATGTAGTATGTCCTGTAAAAACAACCTTTTCCTGTAGTCCCAGATGCACTGCATAGGCCTGAAGATTTTTACGGTACTGCTCCGTTCCCGCGTCATTTCCTACCAGAAAAAGTCTTGTATTCGTATTATAGTTATAATAATATGCCGCAAAAGCAGCGATCAAATGCTCTATTTTCTTATTCGGTGCAACCCTTCCGGTAAACAGAAGATTCACCGTGTCTCCGTTTTGATAGTGTTCCAGTATTGCCTTCTGTGGTGTTTTCTCATAATCTGCAAAGGGAATCAGGATCGGGATGATCTCCATGGGACAGGTATAGCCCATGTGGACAAGGCCCTGCCTGTTATAGTCCGATACTGCCAGAACAGCATCGGGAATATCCCTCATCTGTTCCGCTTCCCGAAGGCCGTCCTCGCATTTTTTCTCCAGAAACGGATTATACCCCCGGTAGAATTCCGGAGGCGTAATATTGTGATAACGAAACAGGATCTTACAGCCCTGTGCCTTACCTCTGCGAAGCATTTCCTGCAAATGGCTTCCGGTCGAGAGGTGGAACAGGATTACATCCCCCGTTCCCACCTCCGGCAGGTCACCCACCGGGGATACCGCCTGAGGATCCACGCCATTGCCGATATACTCTGCATAAATATGAGATTCCAGACCTGCTCTTACCAGCGTCCGGTGAATCTCCATGGCATCATTGCTGACAGCGTCTCCTCTGGTAACAGACGGTAACAGTTGCAATATTCTTCTATTGTCTGATCTGTCCATGGCATTCCCTTTCGCTAGTTATTTTCTGTGTTCCCGGTGCTGATTCTGTGCTCGATCTCTTCCAGTTCTCTGACGATCTGATTCAGGCAGCTCTGCTGTGCCAGATTTACTGCATTCTGCTGTTGAATCACCGGTCCCATGGTTGCCGTCAATATCTTTTTCATCAGTTTCTTGATGAGGCTGCCCCCCGGAACAGACGATGCGGTGGAGAAGTCCATCACCACCGTATTCTGCTGTTCCAATAATTTCACCTGCATACGAAGTTGTACGATTCGTTCCGGGAGATCCGTTGTCTTCTCTCCCAACAGAAATTCTTCATAGGATTCCGGTTGATATTTCTGCTTATTTGTCTGCTCCATCTGCTCCCTCACTGATCTTCCACTCATGGTCTACGCTGAATACGCCGACTTCCTCCGTGTCGGAAGTGATGTCGATCTGCGCCGCCTCGCGGAAGAAATCTACCGGGTCCCCTTCTGCATTTTCAATCGAAAAATCAAGAACATAGCGGGAAGGGAGGAGGTGGATATCCTTTAACACCAGCTCCGCCGTTCCGTCCTCGGAGAGATCAAAGCATTTATGCTTGTCGATCCTCGTATTGGTGCCGTAACAGTGCTGACCGTCGAGACGGTAAATAGCCAGACCCAGGATCGCATTTTTTACCGGTGCCTTTACGCTGTATCCCAGCTTGATATAGACATCTCCGCCCATAGGGAATGATTCCTGTTCTTCTCCGTCTGCATCCGTGATCTGAACGCTCTCAAACTTCGCTTCCCCGTTACCCCAGCGTTTTGCGTCTTCCTCGGGATCGATATTACCCAGTGCGATCTGACGCTCTCTCTCCTTCTCTTCGATCTGCTTGCGCTTCTCATCCATGTAGTCGAGATACTGTGCATGTACCTCCTTGGGTCTGCCCTCTGCACGGATCAGTCCCTTATGGATCCAGATGGACCGGTCACAGATCTGTTCGATCTGGTCCAGAGAATGAGATACAATAACGATAGTCGTTCCATTTTTCTTGATCTCTTTCAGCTTATCAAAGCATTTTCTCTGGAAGTTGGCATCACCTACCGCAAGGATCTCATCGATCAGCAACACCTCTGCATCCACATTGATAGCTACGGAAAAGGCAAGTCTCATATACATTCCCGAAGAGTAAGTTCTCACAGGGTTGTCAATGAACTCTTCCAGCTCAGAAAAAGCAATAATATCATCCACACGGCGGTCGATCTCTTTTTTGCTCAATCCGAAAATGGAAGCATTGATATAAATGTTCTCTCTGCCGCTCATATCCGGATGGAATCCCGCACCCAGCTCGATCAGGCTGGACACTCTGCCTGCTACCTCAATGGTTCCGCTCTCCGGATACATGATCCTGCTGAGGAGCTTCAGGGTCGTACTTTTACCGCAGCCATTATGGCCGATCAGTCCGACAGCCTCACCTCTGGCTACATCGAAGCTGATTCCCCGCAGTACTTCGCGCTTTTCATATTTTCTTCTTTTCTGAAAAAGGGTAAATTCCTTGATACTTTTTCCACGATCCAGATAGACTTTGAAGCTTCTGGTCACATCTTTCACTTCTATGGCATTTCCTGGTTTCATTACAGTTCCTCCGAAAAATGACGTTGTAAGTGCTGGAATACGATATATCCGATGACCAGCAATGCAACGGACAGTACGCCGCCCATTACAAGAGTTCTAAGCTGCGGAACCTGCTTGTAATAGAAAATATCGCGGTAGGCATTGATGATCGGTGTCATGGGATTCAGTTCATAAATAGGACGGATCCTCTCCGGCACATAATCCATAGGGTACATAACAGGAGTCAGGAACTGCCATGCCATTGTTACGATTCCCAAGATGTATTCCATATCCCGGAAAAATACCGTAATAGCGGATGCAATCAGTGCAAATCCCAATGCCAGAATATATTCCATGATCACAACAATAGGGAAATACAGGATCGCATGGAAATTAAACCCGATCCCCGAGAAAACGATCACGACAACAACTACGATAAAGGACAGCAGCATATTGACCAGCATGCTTGTCACATAGGAGATCGGAAGGACCATTCTCGGAAAATATATTTTGTTCACCATATCCTTCTGTGCTTTGATACATCCTGCACCGCCGGAGACAGAGGTACTGAAAAACAGCCAGGGGATCAATGCTACAAACAGGAACAGATAATAGCGGTCCACCATACGGTTCGGGAGGATATAGCCGAACACAAAGGTATACACCAGCAGTTGGAACAAAGGATTGATAAATGTCCACAAAAATCCCAATACGGATCCTTTATATCTGCCCCGCAGATCTCTTCTGACGAGACTGAATATCATTTCTCTGTAATCATATATTTCTCTTAGACTCTTCAAGACTTCTCTCCTTTAGACAACTTTTCAAAGTACTCTGTATATTTACGCACAATAACGTCCCATGCGAAATTGTCCAACACAAACTGTCTTCCCAGCTTACCCATAGCGGAAGCCTTCTCGGGATTGTTCAGATAAAAATCGATTGCTTTCTCAAATTCATAATAATTTGCAAAATACAGACCGCCATTGGATGTCTCGGCAAAATGTTTTGTCACCCTGCAGGACTCATGTACCAGCACCGGTCTCTCACACAGCCAGCTTTCCATAATAACCAGGGAAAAGCTCTCATTTTTGGACGGCTGACACAGTACAGTGGCTGCTCCATACGCATCAAATTTATCCTGCAGATCCAGAAATCCCAGATCAATCACATCATGCTCGATCGTATCGGGAACCTCTACCTTGCCGCCGCCGATCAATACAAGTTTCAGGTTATTATCATGATGCGCCTTATATTCTTCAAACTGATAGATTAAAGAATAGATATTTTTTCCCGCATCCTTACGTCCTGCGTAGAGGATAAACGGATCATGGATCTTATATTTTTCACGAAACCGCTCTGCATCATAGGTAAGATCCGTATCCACGCCTTCTCCCAGTACTTCATGGTGGACGGAGGACAGATCATAAGCTCTCTCTGCAAGCTGCTGCTCCGGCAGTGCATGGAAGATCATTCCCTTAACCTGTGAAAAGGCTTTTTTGAAAATTTCCATGTAGATATAGCTTTCATCATGGAAGCAGGGAATCAGTACCGCCTTGTCAAAGCACTCCTGAATTCCATTGTAGGTCGTTCCGAACATATATGGAATAAATACGAACAGGCTGTATTCCTCCTTATGCTTCCGGATATATTCATACAGCGCAGGACTGTTGACCATCTCACGTTCAAATGCCTCTTCCTCTTCCGCCGACAAAGGGATCTGTCCCTTCATCAGTTTAGCATTGACTTTGGCAAACGTTCTGGTGTCTCTCTTCTTACGGACACGGAAACGGCGCACTACGATTCCGTTTTCAATGCTTGTTCCGGCTCTTTTTGCATTTTTGCTCCAGTCCGATGCGAACTGTTTTACACAGGTGGTCAGAATCTCCAGTTCCACACCTGCATCATGCATATGCTTGGTCAGTCCCCGCAGCTCTGCTTCTGCACCGCCCGGAATATCGAGTCCGAACCAGGGGATCACAAATCCTAATTTTTTCACTCTATTGCCCTCGCTCTAATTCTTTCTATGCGTTTACGATTTATGCCTGTAAAAACGGCTGGAGGAAGTCCATATACGCCTTCTCCACTCTCTCGTGGGAAAATGCTTCCAGACGTTCCTTCTGGTTCGCCAGGATCTTGTCCCTCAGTTCCGCATGCTTCACCAGATAGTCGATCATTCCGGCTGTTTCCAACGGTTTCTTCTCTTTGAGCAGAATGCCTCCGCCTCCCATGGTATCGCCTACTGCCGTACTGTCATAGGCGATGATCGGATCTCCGAAATACATCGCTTCCACTACAGGCACACAGAATCCTTCATGCTCACTCATGCACAGAAATACATCTGCCGCCCGGTAACACGCCAGAATCTTGGGAAAGCTGATCTGCCCGGTAAAGATCACATCGTCCTTGATTCCCAGAATATCTGCATATACTTTAAGGCTTTCTCCGTAAGTATCCACTCCTGCAAAGGAACCTACCAGGATCAGGCGGGACTTCGGATTGTAATACTTCTTATAATAATAAAAGGCCTCGATCAGGTCTTCCTGTTTCTTGTTGGGCACTACCCGGCCGACAAATACGATGTTCGTATAATCATCGTCACGGTACTGCTGCAGCGTCTCCGCATCCGGCTCCTTTTTGTAGTCATCAAATGCGATCAGGATCGGAATATCCGTCATAGGACAGGCATAGCCTAATTCCTCCAGTTCCTGCTGATTATATTTGGAGTCGGAAACACAGGCATCCATTTTCCCTGCCATGTACGCCAGGTCTTCTCTTGCCTCGATACATCCCTTCTCCGCCGCACTCAGGTATCCACGGAAAAAATGTGCCGGTGTGATATTGTGGTAATTCATGATCTTGGGTGCCTGATATTCCAGCACCTTACGGTTCAACGGAGATCCTGTTGACATATGATAAAGGATCACATCACCTTTTTGTTCTTTGTAATAGTCGATGGGTTCCGCCTTTCCTCTGGGAATCCGGGAATCCACCATTTCTGCGTATATTTTATTCTTGTAGCCTCTTCGGGTAAACGCGTCCGATAATGCCAGAACATGATTGCCGATGGCATCTCCGAAAGCGATCACGGGCAGGATCTGTATGATTCTCATAATGTTTTTCCCTTTTTCAGCGTCTCAATTTCCTGTTTCAGCAGATTGATCTCCTCCTGCTGAGCAGCCAGTCTCTTGTCGGTCTGGCGGATATAGTTACGCATCTGCTGGATACAGTGTTCAGTGCCATTATTAAAAGCATTCTGATACTGGAAGGCCGGATAAATCACGAACAAAAGTACTCTTCTGACCGCCCTCTGCAGAAATACCTTGACCGGATTGCCTTTCAGCGGGAAATATACCGGGTTGGCATAATGTTTGCTGATATATTCCAGTTTGATATCCAGCTCTTTTTCATTATATCTCTTCTCAAGATCCGACACATCCACATTGGCAAGTGCAGTCATATAGTTCATCTGCTCCTCCGTATAGCCCTTTTCGGCGATCTCGCTGCGGATGCCTTTCATAATCTCATCTACATTTATATCGTACACGCAGTTACCTCCTAAATATCTCTAAGACAGCCAGCACCCTTCTGAAAGCGCTGGCTGTCTCATTGTTTGCGGCAGTTATGAAATTGCCTGCCTTCCTATTATAAACCGAAAGATTTTACCAGATTATAGAACTCCTGAGAACCGGAGAATCCGTTGACAACGTCTTCTCTGGTCGCACCGGAATTCATTCTGTTCATCCAGTCATTGTATCCGTCTGTATCTGCCTCACGGTCAAAATAAGTCTCATACATAACCTTGATGAACTGGTCATTGTTCAGGTTTCTGTTCTTGAACTCATCAGAGAAGATGAAGCCCCATACAACCTCTGCGGGATCCTTGCCATTGAGGATCTGTCCGGTCCAGTTGTTCATTCCTTCATCATCCAGATAGCTTCTGTTCAGCGCTTTGTAATAGATTCTTGCCACAAATGCACTGACATTTTCATTCTGGTCTCTTGCCTGGCTCAGTTCTACGGAACCACGGATGATTCCGAAACGGTTGCACAGATTCTGGAACTCATCAGACTCTGCAAAACCATGATATACGAATTCTCTGGACATACCGTTTCTCAGGCTCTTCATCCAGTCGCTCTTGCCGCCTTCGTCAGCATCTCTGTCGAACATGGTACGATAGAGAACATTAACATATGCATCCTCGGAAAGATTCTTATTCTTGAATTCATCGGAGAAGAAGAAGCCCTGTGCTACCTGTGCACCGCTCTCCCGACCGGTCATCAGACGGTTGGTCCAGTCATCCAGACCTGCCTGCTCCGCATCACGTCCCAGTGCTACGGTATACAGACGGCTTACAAATGCACGGATCTGCTTCTCATCACCGTTACCGGAACCATTGTTGGAGGAGCCGTTCAGTCCCTCCAGGCTGTTCATACCCAGATACAGAGTATTTCCAGCATGATCCTCTGCGAACACACCTACCTTGGAAGCATCGGTGGACGGATAGGTTACGCTGAAGCTGCCGGAATCATTCGTTGTTACGGTCTGCTTCGTATTGTTAATAACTACGCCTGCTTTTGTATTGGCAATATCGCAGTATGCGTTTGTCTCAGTTGCAGTAATATTAAGGCCCTGAATGTAATTGGTCTGAATCGTGCTGCTGGTTCCATCGATCAGGATACCATTTCTTCCCCTAAAGCTCTGTCCACTGATAAATACACTGTTGTTCTTCGCATCTATCGTACCGCTCTGTACATAGATTCCCAGATAACCGAAGTTACCGATGCTGTTGTTGTTCAGTGTTACTTTACTGTTCTTTGCATGGATGCCGTATCCATCAGCATCCAGTTTGCTCTGGTATACATTGACATTCTCGATGGATGCCGTTGCTCCATCAACGGTAATACCAAAGTTTCCGTTGCTTTCATAAATATTACCACCATTCATGGTAACATTGGACTTTTCAATAACTACACCGCTTCCACTGGTGCTTCTTACAGTACAGTTCGTTATGGAACCGGAAGAAGTTCCTGTCTTGCCATCGAAATCCTTACCGTCAAATACGATACCGTTCTTAGCACCCTCAACGGTATTGCCGCTCAGATCTGCCTGCGTACCTCTGGAAATAGAGATACCGCCGTTAGCAGCATTCTTTACCGTGTTGTTCTTGATAGTGGTGCCGGAGGACTGGTAACTTGTCTGAATACCATGGTTTCCGGAATTCTGTACGGTGTTGCCTTCTACTGTAACATTCTGACAGCGATTTACGATAATACCGTTACCGATGTTTGCTTTGAAGCTCTTGGTATCCGTGATCGTATTATTCACCAGCTTGGTACCGTTACAACTGTAATCCAGTACCACACCTTCTCCGTTGCCGCCTTCGGTGACAGCATTACCGCTGAAGGTATTGTCGTGAATATTGGAATTGGTATCACCCATCATATAAAATCCCATGAAACCACTGTTTTTCACGGTATTGTTTCCAATATCATTATTGGCTCCGCGCTGAAAATAGATACCTACATGGGTAGAATTTTCAATCGTGTTGTTTGAAATTTTGGTATTGCCTGCGGCAACATAGATACCGTTACCACCGGAATTACGGATGGTGTTATTCTGGACAACAGTATTATCCACCTGTACCATAATACCGTTATTGCTGCTGCCATTCAGTTCACAGGCCGTAATCTCTACGCCGGACGCACCGCTCAGTACCTGGATCTGTTTCAGGCCGGTAACGCCATTCAAAACATAGTTGCTGCCGGTAATGTTGAAGGTACCTTCTGTATTACCACCCAGATTACAATTCTTGAGAGTAACATTGGCAGTACTCTCAAAGATAAACGGCTGGGTTGCTCCGGTATAAGTACCTCCGTTCACCGTAACACTGTTGGAACCTGCAAAGTATACACAATCCGCACTGCCGCTGTTCAACGTACAGTTCTCCAGATTAATGCCGGTGGCATTCTGGATTACGAAGCGGTGATCTACCTTTGCGGAGGTTGCGGGGATCGTCATATTCTTAAGATTGATATTGGACGCTTCGTTGAAATCCACTACAGAACCGGTATCGCTGATCCAGGTACCACCGTTGACGGTCACATTGCTCAGTGTGGTGCTTCCGTCACTGGTCAGGATCGGTGTGTTCTGATTATTGTTGCGGATCGTTGCACCGTTTGCATTGATCGTTGTGTTCGGGTATACATACAGGAAACGGCTGATGGTATAATCTCCTGCCGGAATGGTTACCGTAACCGCCTCACTGCTTCCTTTTGCCTGATCCAAAGCAGCCTGGATATCGCCGTTCTGCACCGTCGCTTCCTTTGCACTGACAGGCAGTACGAACAGGAATGCTGCTGCAAAGACACTGCAGGCCATTTTTGCTATGGAACCTAATTTTGTTCTTTTCATTTTGTTTCCTATCTCCCTCCTCTGGGTATCTTAAGTCCTTTTTACTCTAACCTATCATAAACCTATCATATCACGATAACCGTGAAAAAACAACAAAAAAGACCTTCCGCAGAAGGTCTTTTCCGATATCCTGCCTTCAGACCTTATTTCAGTCCGTAAGCCTTTACAATATTGTTAAATTCCACGCTGTCTGCAAATCCGTCAAATACCTTCTCTCTGGTGGTACCTGCCTGCAGCTTTGCCACCCAGTCATCCAGTCCTGCCGCATCCGGCTCTCTGTCCATCATGGTACGGTAAAGCATGGTGACAAACTCACGGTTGCTCAGATTGCGGTTGGTCATCTCCTTGGAGAATACGAATCCGGAAGCTACCTGCTTGGGTGTCTGCTGCTTCTCTAACAGTTTGCCCGTCCAGTCATTCAGGCCGTTGACATCTGCGGAACGATCCAGAGCGATGGTGTACAGACGGCTTACAAAAGCAGTTACCTGACGATTCTTGTCTCTGTTTTCCTTGGTCTCCACCTTGCCCTGCTGAATCGAATAAGTATTGCACAGTGCATTAAATTCTGCGGACTCCGCAAATCCCTTCAATACATAGGTACGGGACATGCCGTTGTCCAGAGCATCTACCCAGTCAGCCTTGCCGTCCGCATCCCCTGCGCGGTCAAACAGTGCCTGATATAAGATCTCTACATATTCCTCATTGGAAGTGTTCTTGTTGCCAAATTCCGGGCTGAAGAAGAAATTCCATGCCGTGGTCGCGCCTGTGGTGCTTCCGTTGTAAAGCTTCTCACTCCACTCCTTCAATCCTGCGGCATCAGCCTTTCTCTGGAATACCTTGTTGTACAGACGCTCTACGAACTGTCTGTCCAGGATCAGATGATAATCCTCCAGAGTCACGGTGTAAGACTCCGTGTTGTTCACAGCATCACCCTTGTCGGAATTGTAGAAGGATGTGCAGCTGATCGTATATACACCGGGTGTAAATACCTTGCAGTCGGTCGTATCCCAAGTATATGTAATATCAGAGCTTCCCTTCACTGCCTCAAAGTCAGCATTCTTTCTTGCTACCAGATTAGAAGCTGCCACGCTGTCTCCCTTGAAAATACGGATCTCGTAGCGCTCCATACTGTTGCCAAACGTTCTGACATTGAACAGCAGATTGATCTTGGTGTTGTTGGAATAGGTTGCATCATACATGGTGGGATCGGGATAAATCGCAGCATGTGCATCTGCCTCCACCAGATCCTCATCCTGTGCTGTCTGCACTACAGATGTCAGTGCCAGTTCCTGTACATCTTCCTCCGCTGCCAGTGCAGTAGCAGAAAAAGTCAGGCACAGAGCCACTGTAGCGATCATGCCTTTGAACATCTTTTTCATTTTGCTTCCTCCTTATTAATTGTCAGATTCTGTTTTCATTATAGCTTGTTCTGTATTTGTTTGACAATCATAATATCCTTAATTTTATTTTAATTTTTACAGCGGCCGTTCCGATATTCTTCGGAATCCTCAAATCCTCTCCGAAGTACTGTCTCCTCTGCTCCCAGGCTTTTCTGCTCTGCCCAGTAGGTCAGTCCCGGAAGATCAAAGGTACGATTCAGAAATTCCCTGTAATACCCACAGATATCCTCCAGCGTCACCTCGTATTGCCGCTCCAGGCACTGTTTCAATATCTCCTGCCTGTCCGTGATCTCCGGATGCAGCATCCGAAATTCCTCTGATGCCAGGAATCCTTCCAGAAGCTGTATTCCATTCCAGCCATTCTGTCGTCTTTCGATCCAGTCTGCCAGTCCTGCTCCCTCTCCCTGTCTCTGCAAAAGCCCCTGATACAGTCCGTCTATTGCGTTCTCTGTCTCCGCACCGGCAGCCCCTTCGGGAAGTTTTTTCAAAAATTCCTCATAGATCTCCAGGATCCGGTCCTCCGAAAGTTCCCGGTCCTCCTCCGGAACTGTTCCCTTCTTTACAAGCAGTTTGATCCGGAAATTTCTCCCCCGGGTACTTCCATAGTCCGTCCACGATCCGCCCGTTTTGAGATAGCTGGTCTGTTCTCCTCCCAGTGCGGTACAGTGTGTGCGTCCCAGAGAGGCCGTCGCATCCGTGTAAATGCCTGCTTTGTCACCAATGATTTCCAGAACAATGGAAATTTTTGTTCCTGCCTCCTGTTCCTGTACCGTTGGCAGATCTATGGTATAGCTTCCGGGTTCCTCCAGATATCCCTCCACCGGTTCCTTCCACAGGGCTTCTCCCGATTGCGGATCCGTTGCATTGGAATTTCGATATAACTGCAGACGATAAGACAGATTTCCATAAGGGACAGCCACGCTGACCGCCGCAGGGATCTCCCGGCTTCCACCGGTTCCTTCCAGTGTATAGCAGTTTGCCACTGTCAATGTTCCCTCTGTACTCTCGATACCATCCAACAGGGTGTTGTCACACTGATAAATATTGTCATAGGCATCTGCGCCAGACGCCTCCATCACATAGACCTTTTCCGCCACCGAAGCATCCTCATAGGACAGCCAGAAATATCCCCCGCTTCCGAATATGGTTCCCCAGGTGTTTTTCACCAGCCACGCCCCATCTGCAGAGGGTTTCGTCCTGAAATTATCTCTGGAATATGCATCGTCCCAGCCCACGATCACCACCGCATGATCCGCCCGAAGATCCATAGGACTGAACTGCGCACCGGTATCGTAATTGTAATATTCCAGTCCGCTGTAATAAGTGATCCCCGCCGCACCGTAAGCAAGGATTGCTTCCTTTACCGCTCTCCGGTCCCCGGAAGAGATCCAATAACCGTTCTGCAGGCGGAGCTGCGCATTGCGGTAGACATAGGCACTCGTCTGATCCGGTATCTGTCCCGCCAGATCATAGGGGGCTGTGCTCTCCCCGGCGGCCCCGGCATAGCTTCCCAGTGTTCTTAACGCATAGTCATATTTTCCACCATTGCGGAAGCAGACGGATGCCACGCCGGAATCTGCATACCCGGTTCCTTCCCCCTCCTGCTGCCCCGGGGTCCCCGTAACGGAATGAAAGGTAAAATAAACCAGATGTCGTTCTGACAGATCTGTCACACCTGCAATTCCCTTTTTCAGGGCATTCAGCTCCAGAAGCTCCAGTGATGAAAATGCCCAGCAGTCCCCATATTTTTGTGTCTTAACACTGGTCTCTATTCCTTCTTCCCTTGCATCGTAACGTTCCGGCAGCTCCGGATCTGCAAGGGAAAAGGTACTGATCTGCGCCGGAGCATCCCACAGGGAATCCGCGTCATCTTCCAGATATTCTCCCTGCCCGGCATATGCTGCTACCGCATCCCGGACTGCCTCCCGTTCCGCTTCCGTCATCGGGCGTCCGTAAATATAATCCTGTATCCGGGCATCCCCGCCGGATACGCTTGCCGTTTCCGCTGCATTGGCCCCTATTTGAGGAAAGCCTGCCAGCCAAAATGCCAGCAGACCTCCTGCAAAAAGCCAAAGAATTCTTTTCCTGTTGTTACTCTTATTCCACACCATATGCCTTCATTAATTCATGGAACTCTGTACTTCTGGCGAATCCACGAAATACCTCTTCTCTGTCTGTACCGCTGTTCAGTCTTCCGACCCAGTCTTCCAGTCCTGCCTCATCGTATTCCCGGTCCAGGAAAGTACGATACATGATCTTTACAAAGTCCTCATTGGAGGTTTCCCGGTTCAGGAACTCCTGGGAAAATACGAATCCGTGAGCCACATTTTCTGTCGTGTCTGCTTTCGTCAGGATCGTCTTGCACCAGTTTTCAATGCCATCATCCTCACCCTGTCTGTCCAACAGCTTATTGTACAGCCGGTTCACAAAAGAGGTCACGCCCTCGTTCTGGTCACGATAGCTGCCCAGGGTTACCGTTCCCTGGATCACTCCATACTGGCTGCAGACATTTGCAAATTCCTCCGAATTGGCAAATCCGCGGTATACATATTCTCTGCTCATTCCCATATTCAGTTTTGCCATCCAGTTATCCATGCCGCCTTCATCCGCGGTTCTGTCAAACATGACCTTATAGAGCACTTCTATGTAGTCCTTATTGCCCAGTCCCTTGTTGCGGAATTCATCACTGAAGAAAAATCCCTGTGCCACTTCCGCGCCGGTCTTGTCCCCCTTGCGAAGAGCTTCGTACCAGTAGTCGATCTCGGAATCCTCATAAGAGGTTCTGCCCAGGGCATCCTGATACAGTCTGACTACAAATGCGCGAAGCTTCTGTGTCTGTTCCTCGGGGATCGTATCCGGATCCACCTGTCCGGAGCTGCTGTTACCGCTGTCCGGAGAAGGACAGGCTGAGGCCGGCATATTATTGTACACCGGGATCTTGAATACAAACGGATTCTCCAGTGCTCCCGCACGATTATATGCGGTACGGATCTGTGATCCCTCGGACATGGGAGCCGTAATATTCTGCTGATACTGATGGGAATATAGTCCGTTGTAGGAAGCATCCACATCAAACTTTTGCAGATACAAAGTATCCTGTCCTTTGAGAATATAGTTCTTCGAGATAAACTCCGCTCCGCCGGACAGAGATTTCAGTCTGGTATCCCAGCCTTTGTTCTTTGCCGTAGTAAGTCCATTGACATAGATGGTCTCCTCTGAACCGCCGGAAGCCCCGATATTGTAATAATTGTAATACCCTTCATATCCGGGATAAGTTCCGGAGATCAGCGGAGAAGTTCCCGATGTTCCCTGCTCCTGATACACCCGGCACGCCAGATGGAACGGACTTACTCCCAGACTGTTGCCAATGTTGTAAAATGCCTGTGCATACGTGGTTCCTTCTCCCGGAACTTCGCCCTCCATAAAGGATCCGTTCAAAATATTCTGCACCGCAGCCTCTGTATGATTCTGGGCATTATAGGTTAGCTGCTCAAACATGAAAATATAGGGATCACTGGTAAAATTACGGGGATCCAGACAATATTCCACTGCTGACCGGGATGCAATATACCATCCGTTCTGTGCCGCCGGTTCCGCTTTCCAGCCGTCCCCTTTTGTCCTGTAGACCCAGCTCCGGTTATTCTGCATCTCTGCATCCACCACATCGCTCCAGTTAAGGTTCGTCCGCATGGGAACAAAGGTCCAGTTGGGATGTGCCGCTTTTAGCTGTACCAATGCTGCCCGGTAGGATTCCGGAAAAGACAGAATATCTTCATTTCCGCTTCTCACCAGATCCTCCGCACACTCTCCGTGTGCGGATGCTACCTGTTCCTCCCAGCTTCTGAAATCCGCATCCGCAGATACCAGATTTGCCGCCTCTATGTACCCTTGGCTTTCCACATCATTCACGGCAAATGTTACTTCATACCACACAACGCCTTCTGCCAGTCTCGCCCCACGGATCAGCACCTGGCTTCCCGAAGGAAGCTCTCCCACAATCTCTGCCGTCTCATCGGGACTTCTGCGGACAGCATATTCCTCTGTAAGATATACCGTTGCCATGACTACCCTGCTGTCCAGGATCTGCTGCAGTTGTTCCTGTTCTTCCCCGGACAGTGAATCCTCCTGCACATCGGTCTCCGTTCCACCGGAAATGCCCTGTGTTCCGGACGCATACACCGGGAATGAATTTACGGACAGTAACATTGCCGCAGTCAGTCCTGCCGCCATCTGTCTGTATAACCATTTCTTTTTCATAAATGCTCCTACTCCTCTCTGCGGATCTGCTCCTCCTCCTCCGATCCTGTCTCAGGTACATTCCAATATCATACCACAACCGACCTGCTTATGTTCTGTAAAAAGATTCCATTCTACCCGGTATTCCCCCGGCTCCTCCGGCAGCATAAGCAGTGCCTCCAGCAGGGTATCTCCGGTATGAAATCTGGCTGTTCCGATCGTTCCGACCATACGGTCCCCCTGATACACTTCCCAGGTCAGCCTCCATTCTGTTCCCAGCTCTGCCCCTGGGGTTCTCTCCGGTGCCAGATAATTTTTCCAGTCCTGCAACAGGATCCGGATCTCCTGTCTCACGAAATCCCCCGCAGGGAGCGTGAGTTTTTCCGGCACAATCACTTTGGGATCGCCGCCATCCTCCTGCCGGGTCACAGCAAATACCGGCTCCTCACCATAAGTTTCCCGGTATTCCTCCTGCCATTTTGCATATTGCTGTCTGCATGCCGCATGTTTCTCTTCTGCCCTGTGCACTCTGCGTTCTTTTTCCATACTCTCCGTCAGTGACTGCTCACCAAAATCCCGGTGCAGCCCCGCGAACTGGCCTTTTCTTCCATACGGGGTGATTTCCTCATAGACCCCCTCATAATAATTTTCAAACATTGCTTCGGGACGTTTTACGATTCCTTCCCAGTCCTCCGGATAGCCCGGCCAGTTGAGCACGGCATAGGGCTCTATGCGGATCAGTTCCGGATATTCCGCCAGTACATAATTAAAATATCCGTTCCACTCGCTGGCGGCGCAGTCTTTTTCGATCTCCGGATATCTGTCCAGCAGTTCCCGGTAGATTCTGCGGTCCATGACCTGTGGCATATGCGAGTCAAAGATATAGGTCGGATAATTGTGAGTTGTTGTAAAATCCCTCGCCCGGAACATCAGCCGGTCAAAGGGTACATAGCTGCCCTGGGCGCCTCTCCATTTCACCAGATCATGACAGTATCTTCCGATATATTTTCCGTCCCGGATATAATACTCCTGGGTGACAGGATACAGCGGTCTGTAATCATCATCTCCCATAAGAAATACATCCTGCAGTTCCTCTCTCCGCAGCAGCCTTGCCCGCAGGAACAGATTGCGGACGGAATGATCAGCCGGCAGCTCGGATCCCGCCAGCAGCATGGCATCCGTGATAAAAGTGATCTTCAGCCGTCCTCTGTAATTCTCTCTGACTTCCTCCATGGTAAAATCCGGGCATGCCAGCACCAGTTCCGTGATAAACGGCATATAATGTTCCATATAAGGAAGACTTGCCAGCAGATCATCTGCTCTCGCTGTCAGGATCACAAGCTGGGCCAATTTCTCCGGAGCGCAGGCAGTATAAAGTGCCTTTTTCCCAAACGTATCATAAATGGCATCCGCGATCTTCCGTCCGCACTCCTGCCAGGTATTGGGATGATACTTCTCCAGCCGCTGTTTCCACTCCCTGTATTTCTCCGGGTGGTTCCGGTATTTTTCCACACATGCGGTAAATTCTTCCGGTTTCCGGGGATCGATATATTCACACCATTCTCCGCCCACCTCCTGCAGAACCGGATGTTTGGAGGTGATCACGGGAATTCCTCTGGCACAGGCTTCTGCCACCGGAAGTCCATACCCTTCCGCAAAGCTGGGAAATGCCAGCAGATAACTGTGGCTATATAACAGAGCAATCTCTGCATCCGTGGCTTTTTCAATGAAAAACAGTTTTTTCCCAAGCTCCGGATGATTTCTTATCCTCTGCTCCAGATCGCCGATATTCCATCCGATCTTGCCCGCAATTATGAGATTCATTCCCTCGGAAAACAATTTGTCATCAAAAGCATCCAGTACTGATCTATGATTTTTCCGTGCTTCCACAGTTCCCACCATCAGAACGTAGTCCCGGCTCTCCGCCGCTTCCCGGACCTCTCTGCGGATCCTGTCCGGTGCATTTAGCGGATGTGCGAAATCCATACCCAGTGCAGCCACCGCACAGGAAATCTGTCTGTGCACGCCGACCTTCTCCATGGCCTCCTGCATGTATGTGATATTCGCCTGTGTGGAGGAGATCAGCAGATCCGCACAGTGCATCACTGCATCCAGATATCCCAGAAAGTCCATCGTTGTCTGTGCATCTACATACCGTGGCCACAGAAGCGGAATAATATCGTGGAAAAATACTGCGATCTTTAGTCCACGGTTTTTTAATAACGGATAGAGATCCATTCTCTTCCAGGGGGCATGCCACACACTGTCCATGTCCAGAAAGATCTCGCCCGGCTCCATATCCTCAATGCCATAGCTTTTTTCTCTGCGTATTTCGTCCCGGGAAATCGTTTCCTCCAGAAAACACCGCCGGAAGTCTTCTCCCCGCAGTGCTGCAAAGGTCTGTTCCTCCGGCAGATATTTTAGCAGTACCAGTTCCATGTCCTGCTCACAAAGCAGAAAAAGTGCGATCTCCCGCACCACTCTCTGAATTCCGGTAATGAAATTGACCTGCATGAGGTTCGTCACATCCATGTATACTTTACGGTCTTTGTTCCATTTTTCCATGCGTTTTCTCCTGTCATTACAGTCTGCTTCCGCAGTATCAGCGAATCAGAAATTTCATTGCCATCTCTTTCAACGGCTTTTTGATGCTCAACGGAAGCATCCTTCCAAGTCCGTATCCGGCATACAGGATTCGTTGCTTTATAGTCTTTCGTGCCCTGGGCTGTCGGTTCTGTGCGGTATAAACATCATTCACGATGCGGATCCCGCGCCGCTGTACATCCGGCAGACTTTTCAGACTTTCCATTACGCTCCGGCGGAATTCCCACGGTGTCTGGTCTTGGCGTTCCTTCCAGTTGGCAAGAACTCTCTGATCCGGAAGCGTCCCCAGCAGTGTATAATATGCCATCGTGAGAAATTCCATATTGTCTGCTCCGAGAGTATCCTGCAGGTCAAACACGCCGGGGCGGCAGCTATTGCGATAGATCAGAAAGCGGTCTGTCAGAAGCTCCGGTCTGTCATATCCGTTTTCTTCCGCCAGGCCATTCAGTTTTTCCAGTGTAACAAACATTTCTTTTTGTTTTGCTGTATATTCTTTTTCCTGCATGCCCCATCACCTCTGTCCTTCCTTATGCTTCCAGCACTTCCTGCATCTGTCTGCTGCAGTCTTCCCAGGTTACCGGCCGGTATTCCGCCAGCCTTACTTTCCAAGCATCATATTCCCGGCAATCGGCAGTGTAATGTTCTACGATCCGGCAGAGTGCCTGCGCATCATCCTGTGGAAACCACCGGGGATAGTCTCCTCCCACTTCTCTGGATACCGGAATATCCGCCGCGATCACAGGGGTTCCTCTCAGAATCGACTCTATGATCGGAAGTCCAAAGCCTTCTGTATAACTGCAAAATGCCAGAAATTTTGCATTCTGGTATAAATACGTGATTCCCTTATCATCTAATCCTTCAAAATGGAAGATCCCTTTTCCGAAATCCGGATGCTTTTTTAATTGCTCTTCGAATGTTTCCATATTCCATCCCATGTATCCTGCAAAGATCACATGGTAGCCCAACTGTTTCAGGCCCTTCTCATACGCTTCCAGCACCAGCTTATGATTCTTTCTCGGCTCGATCGTACCCACCATCAAAACATAGGGTCCCGACTGCACCGCCAGCTTTAATTCTTCCGGAACCTGCTCCTCTGTCACCTCTGCCTTTCTGGAAAAATCAGCTCCCAGAGGAACCACATGGCAGGCCGGAAGTGCTATCTGCAACTGATCCGCCAGCTTCTGCAATTCCGTCACGGTTGCCTGTGCATTCACAATAATGTCATCCGCATATTGCAGGTGTGCCCCTACAAAATCCATGAAATTGTATACACCACGTTCCAGACAGTACTGCGGATGCGTCACGGAGATGATGTCATAAATATGTGCCACGATCCTGACTCCCTGCTTTTTCAGTATCGGCAGTAACCAGCTTCTTTTCACCCTGCACATCCACGCCGCATCCAGATCAAAAAACACACTTCCCTCTTTCATCTCGGAAAGCTCTATCTTTTGCCCGGTAATCATTTTATTTTTTACACCGGTCCCATGACGATAGTATTCGCTGAACATGGTATTGTCGATTCTATGGTAGACATTGTCTCTGGCGTTGTAGTGCAGCAGCACAACATCCTCTTTTTTTGTCTCCAGCAGGCGGATAATGATTTCCCTGGTCACTCGCTGGATTCCCGTTACAAAGGTAGCCAGTGTCAGGACACTGACATCTATATATATTTTCATAGGAACACCTTTCTGATGATCTGTTGTATGGGATCCGGCAGCTTCTTGCCAAACTCTCTGAGATTGGATTTGTCCGTCAGTCCGTAAAGCACTCCCAGCGTCTTGTACCGCAGTCCCCTTTTCTGTACAAAATAGGGATTGTCCTCCAGTCGGATATGGTTGATTGCCACCACACTGGAACCTGCCAGGCATTGCAGTACCTCCCGCTGGAATGTCTCCTTCGGAAGGACATACTTTTCTTCCCAGAACTTCCGGGTGCGCTCGTCCGGCAGCCGTTTTAATGCTGCCACATACATTGCTTCCATAAACTCTTCATTGGGCAGCCCCAGATATTTTGACACAGTAATATCCTGCGGATGCGACATCACATCACATAGGAAAGTACTTTTTCCATATCCGAACTGTTTTCCGGCAGCTTTCATATTGTCAGCCACTACATCATAAATTCCTGCATATACCTCTGCTTCTCTGCTTTCAGGCATTGTTTTTCTCCTGCATCTGTTTCTCCTGATTTTCCGGTTGCTTCCTCTGGATTGTTTTAGTATATAACGATTCCTCTGCTATTGCAAACTGCTCAGACTCCTGCTGCCTCCGCAAGCACTTTGAGATACCCCGCTGTCACAGCAGCAAGATCATATTCCGGGAAATCTTCCACCTTTTCCGGCCGTTGCAACGCTTCTTCTACTCTCTGGTTCCACTCCTCGGGGTCAAACGGATCATCAACATAAACTGCCTTCCCCTTTGTGATCTCTCTCAGACAGGTGCGGTCCGTCATTACCACGTTCTTTCCCTTGCGCATGGCTTCGATGGGCGGCATTCCGAAGCCCTCGAAGATGCTGGGGAACAGGAAGACATCGCAGTTCTCATACAGGCAGTCTCTCTCTTCATCCGATACAAAGCCGGTAAACACCAACATTTCCTTTATATCCAGACTGGCTACCAGTTCCTGCATCTTACTGTCGTCCCCCCCTACTCCGCTAAGGACGAGTTTTTCTTCCGTTTCACCTCTTTGTTTGCGCAGCTGCATCATTTTCAGGACTGTCGACAGATTTTTATGAGGCAGCATGGAGCTTACACAGTAGAAATATTTTCCCGGTTCGAGGTCGAATTTTTCAGCCAGCCGGGAAAATGGGATCTCCGATTGCCTGCTCAGGATGGGATCGTATATCGTTACCAGTTTATCTGCTGCAAAGGGATACTGTTTTGCAATATCTTCTTTCACGAAATCCGAGATTGCTATGATCTTTTCCGATGTGCGGCAGGTCTTTCTCCATGCGTATTTTAAGAACAGCCTTTTGACGGCAGAAAAATATTGGGGATAATGAAGAGCCTGAAGATCATGGATCACACTTACATACGGAATTTTGCTGTGTGCCGTAGGTTTGCTGTATACAGGGATCAACATAGCATCTACCCGTTCGCTTACCGCCGTTTTATCGAGATGCAGATTCTCCCACAGGATTCTTTTGGCCGGATTCGCACAATCCATGGGGCATACATGTATTTTTACACAAGAATGTTCCGTATAATGTTGAAAGCTTTCCGCATTGTCCCTGGCCACAAGCAGGACATATTCATGTTGTGGGGCATATTGGGTAAAGCCATCCAGCAGATTCCGGACGACACTCTCCGTTCCTCCGCAGATTCCTACGCGGACCCATAGCAGATCAATTCCTATTCTCATTGCTCTTTTCCTTCTCTGATCTTCATAAGTCGGGTGCCATCGTTTTCTCCGCTACCACCCTGCACCTCTTCTTGCAGAATGCGATTCCATACAGCAGAATATCCTGTCTGTCATCGTTTTGCAGGTATTCCTGATATCTTCTGTCCCTGATCTGCTCCAGAGCCTTCCTGCAGGCCTGTTCCATCTCCCGGAATTCTTTCACATACTTCAATTCCACCACTACACCGGCATCGGGATCATCCGTTTCCACAATAATATCCGCAAACCCTTCTCCTGCTTCCACGTTGGACTTTACCAGCCAGCCAGCATTTCCTGTTAAAATGCCTACCAAGAGATTATGGTAAGAACTTTCTTTCTCTTCCTTTCTGGCTTTCGTATCAAATACGCTGACAGAATTACTCAGTACCTTATTCAGATACTTTTCCATAATTTCCGTATTTCCCTCTTCAAAAGCCTTCCAGAAGGCCTGCAGCTGTTCTGTATTCGAGAAGATAGACCGTTTAAACCATTCCTGTATCTGCAGTCGGAATACCTCTCTGACTTCTTTGTTGGGAATAAGCAGTCGGTAGGCACCGTCTTCACCAATTCCGGTATAGGTCAGATATCCGGTAGTAAATAATACGCTCCACAAATTATCAATGCTGCTGTCGATCTCATCGTAGGTAAGATCCAGGCGGATCTGCTTTTCTATGGCCTCTCCTGCAATCAGCCTCTCGATTTCGTTTCTGGTCGTTTTACCGGCTTTATCAACAAATCTCTTTACCAGATCATTTCCACTGGTGTTGATCCAGTAGGCCTCCGGTCTGGCATCAGGATCATCCTTGATCCGGTCCACATGGTTGATCACGTCCCACGGGCAATAGACATCCACGTTACCAAAACGGTATCCGTCATACCATTCTTTTGTCTCGGAAAAGCGGTTTCCCACATGATAATAAGTCAGTAGTTTCTTCACCTCTTCATCTGTAAATCCAAACTGTTCCTCAAATCTGGTATCGGTAATAGATAATATCTTAAAGTTATTCAGTCCTGTAAAGATGCTTTCTTTGGACACACGAAGGCAGCCGGTTAATACTGCAAATTCCAATGCATCGTTGGTCTTTAATGCTTTTCCAAACATGGCACGCATCAGAGCTACCATTTCTCTATAGTATCCGTGTTGGAAAGCCTTATCTAAAGGCACATCGTATTCATCAATCAGAATGACCGTTTTCTTTCCATAATGCTTATATAAAAGTCTGGAAAGTATATGCAGGGAAGCATATAGCGTATTATCTTCCATAACATATTGTCCGCCATTCATTTTGCATAAGGAACAATAGGTTTCTCTGTCATAGGCGTCCAGTGCATCGCTGTTCTGCAAAAACGGGAATCTTCTTGCCTCTGTACCAATCAGTTCCGCCATCTGATATTTTGCCGTCTCAAAATCCAGTCCCTCTCCATTCTTAAACGATAAAAAGATCACCGGATACTTTCCCATATGTTCATCGCACAGTTGCTTATTACCTGAAATATACAACCCGTCAAACAATGCAGCATCTGCGCCGATTTCAAAGAAGGACTTCAGCATGCTCATATTGAGTGTTTTCCCAAAGCGGCGGGGACGTGTAAAAAGATTGACCTCCCCCCAATTAGAAAACAGTTGTTCAATCAGTCTGGTCTTATCAATATAATAGAACCCATTTCTACGAATTTTTTCAAAATTATCAATCCCAACCGGTAACTTCATGGATTCGTTCACACCATCTGCCCTCCTTTTAAGAAATTATAGAATTTATTCATTAAATAAGCATCCCTTAACGCCAACGGAGCCTTATTAAATAATGATTTTAATTCATCTCAATTTATCATAGTTAGCCACTCCTCCCATAAGCATTCTTCCGAAAACGCAATTTTCAATTACATTATAAGGAAATAGTAACATTTCTCCTATATTTGTCAACGCTTTTTATATCTCCTAAATTCCATAGACAAATCCCACTTCTAATGTTATTCTGAGAATATCGAAATAAGGAGAGAGCTCACGATGCAAATGATAAATTCAGAAGCAGTAATGCCCATTTTCCCAGCCGCCGGTTCCGTGAGGCAAATCGGTGATTGTATTGTCGTAAAACTAAGCACAGAAGGATGATAAGATATGATACTGACATTTTTAGGCTTTGGCTGGATCGGATTTGCCGCTTTTCTATGCGGTTTCGCCTGTCTGCAACTGCTTTTTCCGAAAATTAATAAGAATTATTATAGTCTTGAATTGTATATCCTGTTCGGGTTATGTTTTCTTACGGTGTATGCGCAGACCTTCAGCCTCTTCCATAAGGTAGGGGCACTTGCCACCGGTGTTCTGCTGGCATTCTGTATGCTTGTCCTGATTCTTTTACGCAAGTCCGTATGGGATTACCTGCGTACGGTTCTGCATAGCTGCAATGGGAAAGTACTGATTGCCCTGCCAATCATAGGGTTGCTGTCTCTGCTCCTGACCGTTCCCTATGCGACGCATTATGACACTGGGCTCTACCATGCCCAGAGCATCCGTTGGATTGAGGAATATGGCATCGTGAAGGGTCTGGGCAACCTTCACAACAGACTTGCCTATAACAGTGCTTTTTTCAGCCTGCAGGCTCTATTCAGTCTGAAATTCCTGGTAAATCAATCGTTGAATACCATGAATGGCTTCATCGCCTTCCTTCTGCTTTCCTATGCTGTGATCAGTCAACATGCTCTACGGAAGCAGAAGACGGTTACTTCCGATCTGTTCAAGCTTGGAATTATCATCTATCTGCTCCTTTCAGAAACAAAATTCTTCATTTCCTCACCGGGCTCTGATCTGGCAGCGCTTTCACTTGTTCTCTACCTCTGTGCAAAGTGGTGTGAACTGACAGAAACAGATCATACGGACGAAACAGCGTACGGACTGCTCTGCCTATTGTCTCTGTGGGCAATCACCATCAAGCTTTCCGCTGCAATGTTGATTCTGCTTGCCATATATCCGGCCATCATGCTGCTTCGCAATAAAAGATGGAAATTGACCGGACTCCTGATTGGTGTCGGAATCGCTATTGTTCTCCCCTTCCTCGCGCGCAATGTTATCATCTCCGGATATCTGTTATATCCTGCCGCTTCTCTCGATCTGTTTGATGTTGATTGGAAAATGGCCGCTTCTGTTGCAGAGAATGACAGTAAGGAGATCACCGCCTGGGGAAGAGGTCTGAAGATCGTAGAGCATTATGATGATCCCGCTTCGGTCTGGCTGCCTCTTTGGTATGATAGCCTGTCTGTTGGCTATCAGATTCTGGTCTGGTTAAATGTAGCTTGTTTAATCGGTAGCCTGGCATATGCCCTATACTGCATCAGGAAACGAAGAAATCCCAGGCAGCTGAACTTGATATTATTTTGTGCGGCAGGTCTGCTGATGTGGTTCCTGTCTGCTCCACTGGTTCGTTACGGAATGATTTACCTGTTGCTGCTTCCCGCTTTCTTCCTAGGACAGCTGCTGGAGAAAGTCGATCTGTATCCGTTCAGTAATTTATGTGTCGCCCTATTTCTGATGACTAGTTTGCTGTCCATAACAGGATTTGTTGTAAGCTGCGAAGCCCCTCCCCTTGTAAGGCCTCAGGGATATTTGTACTTTAATGTAACGGAATCGTCTATCGATGGCGTGCCCATGTATATCGCCTCCGGAAGCGATTGTGTGGGATATTTCTATTTTCCCTCTACTCCAAATCAGAAACGATTGGATTTAGTGGAATTGAGAACACCCGGTAAGCTGGAGGACGGCTTCCGGCTAAAGGAAGAGTACCGTGACAAAAATATATTGACCTATGGCGCTATCGTAGATTAAAAAATACTGGGGTGCTCTACCCCAGTATCATCTTCGCCGCCTCAATAGCCACGCACTCGATCATATACCATCTGCTATACCCGTTGATGCGGTAGCAATACCGGTAGCGGTCCAGGATCCGTTTCTTCGCTGCCTTCAGGTCCTTATGGTTGCTGGCGCCGCCCATATGAAAATTAGCCAGTACTTTGTCCACAGTGACGATCTCTTTCCCCAGTTTCCGCATCTGTAGGAAGAATCCGTAGTCGTCATGGATGCCCAGCTGGCGGAAGGGGTATTTCTTATAGCATTCCGCTTTTACGAAGGTGGTCGGGTGGTTCCAGTCTCTGGAGGTCTGGAATCTGCGGCTTCTGGCTCTTTTGACAAAGGTGCTGCCGTCCGCCTTGTGCATGCGGATGTTGGCATACATGAGGTCGCAGCCGGTCTTTTGGAACGTCTCCACGGCTGTCTCCACGGCCTCCGGCTCATACCAGTCATCGCTGTTGATGATGCCGATGATTTTGCCCGTGGCATGGCGGATTCCTTTGTTCATGGCATCGTAGATACCGCCGTCGGGCTCGCTGAGGATATGATAGTGGATGCCCTTCTCCTCCAGCTGCGCCCGATAGGATTCCGCGATCTCCACCGTATGATCCCTGCTGGCACCGTCGATGATCCAATATTCGATATTGTCATAGGTCTGGGCCAGCACGGATTCTATGGTGTGGCGAATGGTCTTTTCGCTGTTGAACGCCACAGTGATAATACTGACCAACGGACTGTTATTCATGATCTTGTCCTCTTTTCATTATAAAGTCAAAAAGTCCTATTACCACGGGAGATGGTAACATAGGACTTCTAACTTCCTATTCTGCATAAATCACATTCATGACCGTCTGGAAATCCGATACGTCTATCGTAATTACCTGATGATACAGTAATCCCTTTACACGTTGCAATTTGAATTGGACGGGGTAAGAATCCAAAACTGTCGCCTTGGAAAATTGCTTTAATTTCTGTGTAATTCCATTTATACTTTTGCTGCTCGCTATATCTGTTTTAGGATCTTCCGTTCCTTTATTGTCATTATATACCACGATCATCCGAGTCTCCCTGGCAAGATCATCCAGATTCCCCTGATAATTCAGATAGATAGCCAGCTGTCCCAGACTGTCGAATGCCTTTTCATGTAATTCGGCTTTATCCCTTCTCAAATCTGCGGATTTTCTGTTCTTAAACTCAATGAGATTATAGTACTTCCCGCTTCGATACAGTGCATCACAGGATCTCGGTTTATTTCCCAGACGTACTTTTTTCGCTATTTGTTTTGATACTTCATCAAAATCATCTGCCTCATGTGTATCATTCACTAAATATACAACATTGTTCTTATCGGAATCATCTTTTGATGTTTCTTTTAAAGTGCTTGCTATTTTCGTCTTATCATATGGTATATTCATAAGCACTCACAGTCCTTCCAATGGCTTATACATGGTCTGGTATACAATTTCTGTTCTCCCTGTGACATCCTCTGCAACGAATCTGTGAGGGGCTACCTCCTGCATGAAGTAATATCTTCCCATATCGGCAATTTCCTGTTCCGCCATTTTCGTCTCTATAGCCCGCATAAAATAGGGGCTGTGAGTGTTCAATATAATCCGGATTCCCAGTTCTTTATATAAAAGCACAAGAATCTCGGCAAATTTCACCTGCCATTCGGGATGTAGATTCACTTCCGGTTCATCAATCAAAAGCAATGAGTTTGAATTTAAATATCCATTATCCAATAATTTCTGTATCGTAAGAATATTTTTTAATCCGGATGCTATATTAGGACATAAAATAGGATCCTGTAAATCCTCTTCATGATAAGTAAGTTCTCTGTTCGTTGTAGAAGATACTAATTCTCCGTGGGTCACCTCATTCATAATGCGGGAGCATATTTCCCTCACCTTATCTAATTCGTTGTATTTCTCTAGGGTCATCTCTCCCGTCACGGGCTTATACAACGCAGAAAAAGGGATTTTTGCATTGGAAGTTCTTCTTCTGAACTGATTATTGAGTACCATATCCAGCGAACTGCCAGTCTCTATGTATACCGGCTTGTTCATCAGAATCTGTGCTGCTGTACTTTCTATCAGTTTATTATTTTGGAAGTCCGCCCTTGCCACCGACTTTCCGTATTCAAATTGAATTTCTGCCTGTGTATTCTGTCCCAAAGTATTAAGCTGTCCGCTAAAGCACTGGGTAAATGCCCTTTCAATCACAAAATTGGCATCATCTTTAAAGGGTCTTTTGCGTATTCTGTTCAACTCACTGATCAGGTCATCGTAACCATCCTCTTCCGATCCAATTCCGGCCTCCTGCAACAGCTTTGGCAGATCTTCATCTGTCAGGTCTTCTATCGACAGCTTCCTCTGCTCCAACAGATTGAAAAAATTGTCGCTACATTCTTCCCAAAACGGCATGGAATCGGCGCGTGATTTGCTTTCCCACTCATCAATGCTGTTTTTAATACTGTTCTCTCTGCTCTGTAATACGCTCTTATTCAATCGTCCAAACGCCTGACCTGTTGCATACAGAGCTTTGCACACCGTACTTTTTCCGGTACCATTGTAACCGGATATTACTGAAATTCCTTCAATCTCCACTTCTGCTTGTTGCACTCTGGCGACATTATTTAATATGATTTTCATTCTTTGTCTTATCCTTCCATCTATTCGGATACTACGCTACTTTTCATTATACCCAATATAATCATCAGTTTCAATGAATTCGTCAGAAACCATCCGCAGTTTAGCCTATATTTCGCCCATTTTTCTTATTCGTCAGATCATCTAAAAAGGAGTATACTGCGATATGCACGACTTTTACATAAGATATGAATTAACATATTTCATTCATACCATATTTTCCGTCTGTTTTCAAGCTTTTTGTTTTTCAATCGTCAGTGTTCCAAATGCTTTTCTTGCAAGTTTTCCCGGTTTTCCTGGAAAATAGAATGCCAGCCGGACAAAAGGATTCAGCCAGGCTGCTGGTGTTATGTGCCGTCCAGCAATTTTTGCAAGTTCAAAAACCATGTCCGGTGTGCTTCGGTATTCATCATCCTGTGGCCAAAAAAGTCCTTCTCCACTCTCTTCTGACAATATTCTCAGATATTCGGCAAGGTGTTCTATCCGGAGTACGCTGCGTTCGTTAGGAAAAGTGGGGAATATCGGGAGTTTCTCCGCCAGTTTTACCAGTGTTTTATAATTTCCCTTGCATCCGTTTCCATAAATCATAGGCAATCGCAGAATAGCCAGATGTGTACCGTTCTTCCCAGCGAACACCTCCTGCAGCCTCTGCTCCGCCTGCCACTTGCTGTCCCCGTAGAAATTCGAAGGGTTGGGGCTGGTATCGGCGGTGATGCGTACGGGTTTTCTGCTGTTGCTGCTGTCTCCGTAGACGATGATGCTGCTGAGGTAAATGTATTGTCCCGCTCCGTCTGCGATGGCTTTTTTCGCTGCTTCCACTGCCAGATCGCAGTTCACGCTGTAATACTCCTGCTTCTGTTCCTCTGTCAGGGTCGTGATGTCCGCATGGGCCTTGCCTGTGACATTGAGGATGCTGTCATAGCCGCTCCAGTCCTCCTGCTGCCAGGCCGTTCCCCGCAGACTGGTTCTGCGGATTTCGTACCCCTCCGGGTAATTTTCTTTTATATAATTTTCAAAAGAAGTGCCAATATAACTATTGGCACCCAGAATTAATATCTTTTTCATATTTACTTATCGCCCTTTTTCATGCTTCCCGTTCCGCCCTCCACGACGCCGTCCTGACGCAGTACGCTTGCGAAGGTACTGAAGAAGCAGCGAAGATCCATGGCGAATCCGTATTTTGCCACGTATTCTCCGTCCAGCTTTGCCTTTACGGGAATCTCCAGTTCGTCTCTGCCGTTGATCTGCGCCCATCCGGTCAGGCCGGGCAGCACATCATTGGCACCATATTTATCCCGCTCCGCGATCAGATCATACTGATTCCACAGTGCCGGTCTGGGACCCACAATGCTCATATCTCCCTTGAAAATATTGAAGATCTGGGGCAGTTCGTCCAGACTGGTCTTGCGCAGGAATTTTCCGGTCTTTGTAATGTATTGTTCCGGATCGGCCAGCAGATGTGTCGGCATATCCTTCGGCGTATCGGTGCGCATGGTGCGGAACTTATAGATCATAAAATGTTTTTTATGGATGCCCACCCGCTTCTGGCAGAACAGGATCGGTCCCGGGGAATCCAGCTTGATGGCAATGCACAGCACCAGCAGCAGCGGGGATAATAGAATAATTCCCAGTCCGCTCAATACAATATCTATGATCCTCTTGATGGAGGTATAGGTGCGGTCATGTCTGTCCCGCTGTGCTGTTGTCATCATATCTTGTCTCCCCTTCCGGTTCCCTTATCTTATTTTTTGTCTGAATCCTGATTTATTCCTCTGTGGGATGATAGGTCGGTACTATTTTCATTACCTCTTTGCGAATATCGCTGTCCTCATTTGCTGCTTCCTGCTCCAGGATATCCAGCTGTCTGCGGAATTCCTCTTCGTCAAATTCAATGGGCTTGCCGATAAAGATCATTTTATTGGCCGTTTCTTTCAGTCCCTCTTCGTTCATCAGAAGTTCTTCGTACATTTTTTCACCGGGGCGCAGGCCGGTAAATTTGATCTCAATATCTTCGCCGGGCTTATAGCCGGAGAGTTTGATCAGGTTGGTGGCCAGATCCAGGATCTTCACCGGTTCTCCCATGTTCAGCACGAAGATCTCTCCACCTCTGGCGTAGGTGCCCGCCTGCAATACCAGGGATACAGCCTCCGGTATGGTCATAAAATAGCGGATGATGTTGGGATCCGTTACCGTCACAGGACCGCCTGCGGCGATCTGCTGTTTGAACAGGGGAATCACACTGCCGTTGCTGCCCAGTACATTACCGAAACGTACCGCCACGAAATTGGTATCTGTCGTGTTGTTCATCATCTGAATGACCATTTCGCAGATTCTCTTGGATGCCCCCATGATATTGGTGGGGTTGACCGCCTTATCCGTTGAGATCAGCACGAATTTCTTTACCCCGCATCTGGCTGCAGCCTGTGCGGTCTTGTAGGTACCGAATACATTGTTTTTAATTGCCTCGTTGGGGCTGGTCTCCATGAGGGGAACATGCTTATGCGCCGCCGCATGGTAGACGATGTCCGGATGATAGGTCTCGAAGATTTTTTCGATCCGGGCGGTATTTCGTACCGATGCAATCAGTACCACCTGATTCAGTTCCGGATATTTCCGCAGCAGTTCCTGCTGGATCTCGTAGGCACTGTTCTCATAAATATCTAATATGATCAGCTGCTTTGGATGATGCGCAGCGATCTGGCGGCACAGTTCGCTTCCGATGGAGCCACCGCCGCCGGTGACCAGGATTACCTTGTTGTTCACGGAATTCAGGATCTCTTCCGTATTGATCTGAATGGGATCTCTGCCCAGCAGGTCTTCGATCTCCACTTCCTTTAATTTGGATACAGAGACATCGCCGTTGATCAGCTGATAAATACCAGGCAAAGTACGAAGCTTGCAGCCGGTCTCTTTGCAGATGTCCAGTATTTCCTTACGGGTCTTATTGTTGGCGGAAGGGATGACGAAAATGATCTCGTCAATGCTGTACTGTCCCACGGCATCTGCGATCTTATCTCTACCGCCCACGATGGGGACGCCGCGCAGGAACTTGCCGTGGCATCCCGGGTTATCGTCGATGATACATTTGATGTTCATGGTGACGAACTGGCTGGATTCCGCTTCTTTTATAATAGCGTTGGCCGCTGCCCCGCCGCCGATGAGCATGACGTTGTTGCCTGTCTTCTTCTGGGTCATGTCCGCGCGTTTCATATTGATGACACGCAGGATACGGTAGCTGAACCGGATTCCACAGGTCATGGCGAATAAAAGGAACAGGTAAATAATATAGTAGCTTCTGGGCATTCTCTGATTCGTGAGGTGGCAGAATCCCAGCTGTGCCACCGCAGTACAGCTGGTGGCAAACACGATATTCAGCATCTCCGTAGCGCTGGCATAGCGCCATACGCTTTTATACAGCTTCCAGATTACAAAAAACAGTATGGTGATTGCTATGTTAAACGGAAGAATATGTTCAAATTTGGTCATATATTCTTTCGGTATCGCATTAAACTGAAAGTCGAAGCGGATATAGATCGCCGCAAAGGACGCTATGACAATAGACATGGTGTCCATGATCAGCAATGCAATAATTCTGTTGATCGGTATTTTCAGAAAATTATTCTTCATATATTAACATTGTCTCCAATTTTCGTCGTTCACTAAAGTCCTGCGCTTCATTATATCACATTTTCTTTCTATTCGATATGCTTCACTTTCTTGTGTAGTATCCGGATCCCCTTCGGGGCGATGGCAAACAGTGTATGATAACACTTATTTTTTCGGGTGAGATAAGGATTTCTCATTGCTCTCCACCAGCCATGGCGCAGATTCTTCACTACGCTCCGGTAAAATTCATTTTCTCCGGTCATCTGTGGAATGGGAATGTGCAGCAGATAATCCAGCCGCTGAAAGACGCCGAAACGAAAAGCGATCTCTGTCAACTCCGGATATTTTTTCTCCACCAATGCAAGGACCATATCCGCATTGTCGATATTGTCGGCGAATACCCGGGAAAAGCGGTTCTTATCACGGGTGTTGCTGTCCGGACGATAAAATACATGATACGCCTGTCCCGGGATACACGCAATCCCCGGAACCGTGTTTTTTTCACGGGTCAGCATCTTTACCAGCAGATGGAAGTCTTCGTTCAATGCGCCGATGGGGAATTTTTCCTCCGCGAACAGGTCTTTTCGCAGAAGCTTCGTGCAAAAAGAGCAGTCTCCCCGGTGCATCAGCAGTTCCTTCAGGAAATCCTGCGCAGGGATCATCTGTGCCCGCGCCACCGGCTCACAGATATTCGGCAGAATATTGCCGTCCTTGTCGATCTCGTCCCTGCCCACCTGGGCTACGGGCATTCCGGTTCTGGCGATGGCCCGGTAAAGACCCTCGTACATGTCTGCATCCACATAGTCGTCGCTGTCCACGAAGCCCACATATTCTCCCTTTGCCTGTTCCAGCCCGAAGTTGCGGGCAGAGGAGGGGCCTCCGTTCTCCTTATGATACACGCGGATCCTCGTATCTTCTTCCGCCAGACGGTCACACAGCGCCGGGGTATCATCGGTGGATCCGTCATCGATCAACAGGATCTCCAGATTCCGGTAGGTCTGCTTCCGCAGGCTTTCCACACAACGGGGCAGATACGGTATGATATTGTACACCGGCACGATCACACTGATCAGCGGTTCCTTGCTGGTATTACTGTTCACTGTTTATTCTCCTATACATCTGTCTCTCCGGGATCACCGGTGTGGGGGAACAGGGGCCGTCACTCCACAGCATCGGAAGCGCAGGGGCTGCAATCACTGCTGTTTTATTTTTTGAGACATTGGGTTCGTTCTCTGTTTTTTCCCACAGGAATCCCATCTCCCGGCACAGCCGCACCAGTCTCTCTGCTGCGGTACGGGCATTCCATTCCGTGGCAATCCTTTTCTGTGCGGCTTCTCCCAGTCTCCGGCATTCTGCGGGATTCCAAAGCAGGCTCTCCACCGTCCGGAACAGATCCTGTTCACAGCCATCGCGATAGATTCTGCCGTTCTCTCCCTGTCGGATCAGATAAGGGGCCGCTCCGATCATGTGATCCGCCACCACGGCGCAGCCGCTGTTCATGGCTTCATTCACCACGGCCCCCCAGCCTTCCTTGCGGTCGCTGGTGACCAGATAGATCTCCGAAGTCTCCATGGCGGCCCGCACTTCTTCCGGACTGCAGTAGCCCGGAAAGGTGATCTCCTGCGTCACACCGAGTTCTTCCGCCAGCCGGTGTACCTCTTCCTCCAGTTCCCCGCCGCCGATCATGGTAATATGAAACGGAGCGTCTTTCAGATGTTCTTTCAGATAGGCTGCCGTCTTCACTACCAGTTCCGGATGCTTCCAGTCGATCATCCGGGCCGCCCAGAGAATACTGCCGGGCTGTTTGCGGTCGAAGGGCTGTCCCGCTTCATAGGTTCTGGTCTCCGGAAAATAGCCAAAGCGCAGCATTTTCTCCGGATAGGCATGGATCAGGTGATAATCACAGGGGACATAGGCACCCGCGCAGAGAAAATACACCGGAGCCTTGCGGTATCTGGTATGGTCTTTGTACTTCTGTATCAGCCCTCTGGGCGAAATAGCTTTCCACTGCCCTTCCTTATATAAGCGTTCATTGTAACGGAAGATCGGTCTGCCTGCCGCCAGTCTCTCCTGAATATACCTCTCATCGTCGCAGCCGCCGAAGATCACTACGTCGGCGGACAGGATGAGTTCCCGCCAGTCTGTGGCTGCCGGTGTTCCATCAAGGGCCCTGTCTGTGACAGCCTCCACGCCGGGCTCAACCGTCCCCCCCGCCGGTGCATAGCGCACATAGGGACGCGCCTCGGCCTGCCAGCCCATCTTCACGCGTTCCTCTTCCATAGGCTGGGTCTGGAGAAAACAGAAGCTCCCCTCCAGCAGTTCATACAGAGCATCGCAGAAGGATAGCTGATGATGATTAAAATAGTTGGACACAAATATCAGCTTCATTCTTTCCTCCCTGCTATATTTGCATAGATTTCTTGCAATTTTGCAAAATTCTGTATTTTATCATGGGTTTTTCTTGCATGTTCTCTTGCATTTTTTGAGTATTCCATCATTTTCTCCGGATGATCCCACATTTCGATAATGGATTCCGCCATGGATTTTACAATATTTTCCAATTCTTTTGTTTCTGTGTCATTAAAATTGCGTGTGTTATTTTTATTGTTTGATGTATTTCGCCCGTTTTCGTCTTTTTCCGGCCCTTGTCCCGGGTGGTGTCCTTCACACCACAGGCCATCCTTACCGCCTTCAAACAGGCTGGAAATCCCTCCTACTTCCGTGCTGACACAGGGAACTCCCAGAAGCATGGCTTCTCCCAGAGAATTCGGCGAATTTTCCAGAGAGGAGCAGCACAGGAACAGGTTGCTTTTCAGGAATCTGTCCTTCATCTCTTCTGCAGTCAGTCTGCCCAGAAAATGGATCCGGTCTTCGAACTGTCCTTTCCGGATCAGTCGGCGCATATAATTTCCGTAAGCGGATATTTTCAGCTTCTCTTTTAAAGTTCCATGAGCCGTCAGGTCATTTCCCGCCACATATACCTGTACTTTCGGATATTTCTCGCGGATCCGGGGCAATGCCATCAGCAGGTAATGCAGGCCTTTCAGGGGATAATCTCCCTGGCTGACGAAGATGGAATAGGGTTCGCAGTGTTTAGGACTCCATTCCCCTTCGTAAAAAGATGCCCGCAGGGTCTCATTCATAGTGTAATAGTGGGCTCCGGGGTTCCAGCCCGTGGTCACAGCCCGGTCCCAGTCGGTTCTGCCGGTGATATTCCCTGCCAGTCCGATGGCTTCTCTCTCCATCACGCCCCGGCGGGCGAATTTCTCCTGCTGGCTGCGCAGGGTATCCCGCTTCACCAGATCCCGGAAGGTCACCTTCCGGATCACTTCTTCCGGCAGATCGGCAAAATAAGCCTCCGCACACAGGGTGCAGATCCCCTGGATCCCCAGAAGGATCCTCTCCTTGTGAGGATATACCCGGCAGACTGCCAGCGTATGGGGATACTCGGTGCCGAAGCAGTGGATCACATCCGGTGCAAAATCTTCTGTGATCTTTCGCAGTTCGTCTTCCAGTTCCGGCTGGTAGTGATCGGGATGCTGGGTGTCCTCGCGGAATCCATAACATATGATATTATATTCTCCGTGGCCCTCTGCCTGAGATGCCGCAACGTATGATTTCGTCCGGGGTACTGCCACCCGGAATCTCCAGGGGGCTTCCGCATCTGCGGGTGACGGAAATGCTACCGCCAGCTGGATCTTCCCGTCATTTTCCGCTGCCACCTGTGTTAACAGCCCGGAAAGCCAGCCTTCCTTGTTGGAAGCTTCTCTATGCAATGCTTCGGCGATCACCGGAAGCATGATATTACAGACCCACAGCACTTTCATAAATCAAATCCTCTTTTAATTAAATATCCAGTTCAGATACGGGAGCAGGCGGATCTCCACATCATACATGCCCCGCAGCAACATTACAAAATACAGCAGATATCCCCCCACAACGCCGACGATGCACAGGGTACGAAACCAGCTTTTCTTAGCGTCCTTCAACACCCCCGGAATCAGGAAGATCTGGGACTGGATCAGGTAATAGGCCACCCGGGATACCTCCGGGATGAAGGATCCGCAGGCATACAGCACCAGTCCCGCCAGATTCAGATAGAAATAATAGCGGTTCCTGCGGTTGTCCCGGATGCTGTCCTTCCAATAGATCAGGCACAGCACCAGGATAGCAAGGCATTTTGCGATATTGACATAGGACAGCTGTCCGTTGTCAAACATGGAGTCTTTATAGTAGGGATAGAACCGAAAAATAATACTACGGTACACATCCTGTCCGAAGATTAGGGACAGAAGCACCAGTCCGCCTATGGCGTAGTGCCACTTTTTCAGCTGGATCCGTGACAGCAGATCCATGACGATATAGGCCGGAATGACCAATAATACCGACTTGTGGATCGTACACCCCAACAATATCCAGAGGAGGAACTTTCCGTATTCTCCCCGCAGCACGTATTTCTGCGCATACATGGCCAGTGCCAGCGCAAAATAGTAGCGTACCGAGTTCATACTATTAAAGTAAAAGCCCTGTGTCAATAGCAGAAACAGGGAAAATACATACCAGTCCGCCTGATCGTGCAGAGCTTTCAGAAAGAAAAACACCGTGATCAGGGAAAAGAAGCCGAAGATCGGCAGATAAGAGCCCTCGCCAAAGATCAGATGGAAGAATTTCACCAGATACACAAAGCCTTTTTCATAGGAGACATGTCTTCCCTGATCGATCAGCTGGAAATTCAGCCAGTAGACCCAGTAATCGCCGCCTACGGCGATTCGACAGGCCGATACGCCGGCCAGAAGTCCGAAGATCGCAAATTCCGCTACCGCATTGTAGGCCTGTTGCCTGTCCGGGCCAGCCATTATTGTCGAAGATCCGCCGGAAAGATTCCGGCTAAAAGATTGCCTGCCTGACAGCCGTTCCGCCGTATATTCGCTGTTCCGCACCAGAAAACCGAATGCTACCGTAATTGCTGTCAATAAGATATATACCAATGCGCTTTTCTTCATGCGGAACCTCCTTTCTGCTTACTATCTCCTCACTTTTTCCTGAAAAACCAACCTTGTCCCAAGGAACCGGCATTACTGCCCTGCCGCTATGACCTTACTCTGGCATCCCGGATGCCTTCCCACATCCACTGCTTCGCCTGCTGCAGGCTTACCTCCGTGCATAATTTACCTCTATGGGCATAGAGAAAGCGCAGGGACAGTGGCCATTCCAGCCAGCCATACAGATAGTGATACAGCACCCCTCTGTCGTAGAAGAACTTCTTATTATAGCCCTGAAACCATGTGGATTCCCCGGCCTCTTCTCTGCCGATGGTCACCGGCGCAGTATATACCCGGTATCCCTTTTTCAGGAATTCCGTCAGGAAAAGGCTGTCCTCGCCGTTGCTGTACCTGGCACCGCCGCCGAACAACAGGGAATACTGGATCCCCGACCGCAGCAGGCTATCCCTGCGCACAGCGAAGCTGACGGCGCCGTAACGCCCGCAATTATACCAGTGCACCCGCTTCCGCTCCGTGATATGGTAGGTCCGCCGCTCTTCCGCCACCTCAATATTGAAAATGATCATATCCGCCCGGGGATTTTGCTTAAATTCCGCAAGGATCGCCGCCTCATAGCCATCCTCATATACGATATCTTCATCTGAAAAAAGGCAGATGTCTCCTTTTGCCCGAAGAATAGCTTCATTCCGGCTTCTGCCGATGCCACGTTCGGGAAAGCTGTAGAAACGGACGGTTCCGTTCCCCGAAGATATCTGCATTTCCTCCTGCCCCAGTCTGTCACACTGATTGATGATCACTGCGTCCGACGCAAGGTTCATATGTTGTACTGTCTCCGGAAGAGAAGCATTCATCACCGATGCCAGAACTTCTACCTTCATCCCTGCGCTCCTCCGTTCTCCTGTTCCTGCGTCTGTATGGCTCCCGGTAAAAAATAGTAGTCGCGGATCAGTCTTTCATCCGCATTCCACAAAAAGGCTCCGTCCACAGTGCAGTCCTGGGTTTTCAAATATTCCAGCACCGCTTCCAGCTTTTTCCCCACCCGTTCTCCGGCGGGTACCGCCA
>OIZA01000028.1_pt1 | contig 95152 bp, 49 predicted proteins | sample 1588381 | NCBI WGS metagenome assembly OIZA01 (sample SAMN03283277) | human gut metagenome | biome: human-associated habitat; material: feces | host: Homo sapiens | place: Peru | collected 2012 | reverse complement strand
GCAAGGCAAAAAGCGCAGGAATAATGGAGATATATTGCGAGCATTTTTAACGAAGCCACAGGGCAAAAGACTTTTTACAGGGCGGCTTATCTTTATCTGAGTCCGCCCTTCGCGCTGCCTCTCTTTTTTTCACCGTTTCTTCCTTGCGGAATAAGCTGTAAATGGAGAATTCCAAGGAGGAATGGTATGAAATCAGATCTGACTTTAGATAGAATCCCCGTCGGCGAAGCAGTCACGGTCGCCCGCCTCGGGGAGAGCGGCATACGCCGCAGGCTGACGGATATCGGGCTTGTTCGGGGTGCGGAGACGGTCTGCATAGGCGAAAGCCCGCTCGGCGACCCGAGGGCTTATCTCATCGACGGTGCGGTCATAGCCCTGCGCCGCCGCGACTGCTCGACGATAAGCGTTATTCGGCAGGGTGATAACGGTGAAAACGGATAACACCCGCCCCGTTATAGCTCTCGCGGGCAACCCGAATGTGGGCAAGAGCACGGTATTCAACAACCTGACGGGGCTGAGGCAGCACACGGGCAACTGGTCGGGCAAGACCGTCGAAAACGCTTACGGCGGCGTTAAGCTCGGCGGCGCTGAATACACCGTCGCCGACCTGCCCGGAACATATTCGCTGACCCCACACTCCGCCGAGGAGGAGGCCGCCCGTGATATGCTCTGCTTTTCTTCTCCGTACGCCGTGACGGTCGTCTGCGACGCGGAACGAATTGAAAGAAGCATGGCTCTTGTGATGCAGGCGGCTGAAATATGCCCCAAAACCGTAGTGTGCGTGAACCTCATGGACGAAGCGCGGCGCAACGGAGTTTCGCTCGATTTGGATATTATTTCCCGTCGGCTGGGGCTGCCCGTCGTCGGTGTTACCGCCCGAAAGCACAGAGGAGCAGAGCCGCTGAAAAAAGTATTGGCAAATCTCGATAAATATGAATTCTCACCCGTAAACATAAGATATCCCGAGCCTGTCGAGCAGGCAATTTCGCTCATAGAGCCTATCGTCACGGCAAAGCAGAGCAGGTTTAACTCAAGGTGGCTCGCAGTGCGCCTGCTTGACTGCGACACCGCGCTGAAAGACGGGCTTAGCAAGTCGCTCGGCTCCGAATTTTTTGACGACCCCGAGCTGCGGCTCGCTCTTGCGAGGGCAAAGGCTCTGCCCGGGCTGCGCGACCTCACGGGCGACGAGCTCGGCGACATGATAGCCGAGGGCACGGTTGCTACGGCGCACGAAATCTGTATAGGAGCGGTGAAAAGGGCGAAAAGCCATTCGGGATTTGACCGCCGCCTCGATACGCTCCTCACCGGCAGGCTGACCGCCTACCCCGCCATGCTGCTCATGCTCGCCCTCGTGCTCTGGCTCACCGTCAGCGCCGCAAACTACCCCTCCGCCCTGCTCTCCGAGCTGCTTTTCGGCTTTCAGGATAAACTGACAGCGCTGTTTATTCGCCTGAACGCCCCCGAATGGCTGCACGGCTGCCTCGTGCTCGGGGCGTACCGAGTGCTGGCGTGGGTGGTGTCGGTGATGCTGCCGCCGATGGCGATATTCTTCCCGCTTTTTACCCTGCTTGAGGATCTGGGCGTGCTGCCGAGGATAGCCTATAACCTTGACCGCCCCTTTGCCGCCTGCAATGCTTGCGGCAAACAGGCGCTGACGATGTGCATGGGCTTCGGCTGCAACGCCGTGGGCGTGACGGGCGGCAGGATAATCGACTCGCCGCGCGAACGCCTCCTCGCCGTGCTGACAAACAATTTCGTGCCCTGCAACGGCAGATTCCCGACGCTTATAGCCCTCGCGGGAGCATTTTTCATCGGCACGGGAACGGCTTCAACGCTGCTCGGCTCGCTCGCCGTGACGGCTGCCGTGGTGCTCGGGGTGCTGATGACCTTCGCCGCCACAAAGCTGCTCTCGGTGACCCTGCTTCGGGGCGCGGCCTCGGCATTCACGCTCGAGCTGCCGCCGTATCGTGCGCCGCAGGTCGGCAAGGTGATAATCCGCTCCGTGCTCGACCGCACTCTCTTTGTGCTCGGCAGGGCGGCCGCCGTCGCCGCCCCCGCGGGGCTGGTCATCTGGGCGGCGGCAAACATCAATGTCAGCGGGGCTTCGCTGCTGGCACATATTGCCGAATTTCTCGACCCTATAGGGCGGGTAATGGGGCTTGACGGCGTGATACTCACCGCCTTTATCCTCGGCTTCCCAGCAAACGAAATAGTGCTGCCGATAATGATAATGGCTTACTCCGCCCTCGGTTCGCTGCCCGAGGTCGGCGGGGCGCAGGCGCTGCACGGGCTGCTGACCTCAAACGGCTGGACGGCAACTACGGCGGTGTGCGTAATGCTTTTCGCCCTCATGCACTGGCCGTGCTCGACAACGCTGCTGACAATTAAAAAAGAAACTCACAGCCTTAAATACACCCTCATCGCCGCCGCTCTGCCGACGGCCGCGGGGGCAATACTCTGCACGGCGGTCAACGCCGCAGCGAAACTTTTCGGCTGAGAGCCGCGCCGAGCCTGTCAAAGCTCGGCGCTTTTTAATAAAATTCTTGACCTCGCCGCTATTCTTTGGTATTATTAGATATTATAATGTTGAAAAGTGGTGTCTTTCTTGAGCCGTGAAGGTAAAGTAGGAAATAAGATCAAGGACATAGTCGGCATTGAGGGCAATACATGGGAATATATCCGCCCGATGGTCGGCTTCAGCTGCGCCAACATAACGCTCGGCGGCGCCGGCTACCCGATAAACCTCTATCACCAGCAGTTCCTGAATTTCGTTGAGGGCATGAGCACCAAGGTGACGGGCACGATAAGCATGATAAACGGCATTATCGACGCCTTCAGCGACGTTGCAATGGGCGTTATAACCGACAGAACCAAATCCAGATTCGGCCGCCACCGCAGGTATTTTATCATGGGCGCCCCGATATTCTTCATCGCTTACATAATGAAGTGGTCGTCCTTCGGCATATCGGGCACGGGCAACACAAGCGCCCTCTTTGCCTATTATCTGCTCACCGCCTTCCTCTACAGCACCGGCTTCACGATGATGAGCATCCCTCACACCGCCATGCTGCCGACCGTCGCGCCGAAATACTTTGAGCGCACCCAGTTCAAGATAGTCGAATACGCCTTCAACTCCATCGGCCAATCACTTTCGTTCGTATTCATGGGCCTGATGCTCGGCGGCCTCGACATGAATAACCCCTCCCCCGCCGACAGAAGCAAATATATGTTCTGCGGCCTCGTGCTCGCGGTCTGGTTCCTCTGGTCGCCGATAGTCTGCTTCTTCTCCACCAAGGAGCCAAGCTCTCTTAACATGAAGAATAAGCCGATGGACTGGAGATATCTCTTTGACGAATACGTTCAGGTCTTCCGCAACAAGGCTTTCCGTCAGTATTTCTTCATAAACCTTTTCAACGGCTTTGCCAAGAATTTCTATTCATATGCCGATCAGTTCTATATCAGGAGCATAGCGGACAGATACAACCGCTTCAACGTGCTGAATGTCGTTGCGGGTATCTCGGAATTCTCCGGCTCGCCCGTAAACTATCTGCTCGTCCGCTATATCGACAAGCGCGTGTGCGGACTTTTCCTCTGCCCGTTCATGATAGCGGGTCTGCTGATAAACGGCTTCGTCACGCCCTCCACCCCGACGATATTCATTTATCTTGCGTCGATGCTCTATAACTTCGGTTTCTCGGGCCCCGGCTTCGTTATCACCAATATCCAGCCCGACGTGACCGACGTTGACGAGCTGATAACCGGCCGCCGCCGTGAGGGCGTCATCTCCACCTTCAGTTCCTTCGTCAACAAGACGATAAACAGCTTCATCACCGGCTTCCTCGGCTTCATCTTCAGCGCCTTCGGCTACGACCCGCAGAAGCCCGATTTCATCGACCAGAGCGCCAAGACGATATTCGGCATACGCCTGTTCGTCAGCTGGGTCCCCGCCGTCTGCTCGCTGATATCCATGCTGCTCATAGTCCTCTATAAGATGAACAAGCACGATCACGAGGTGATAAGGCAGGTCATCGAGCAGAAGCACGAGAGCGGCACCTGCACGATATCCGACAGCGACAAGAAGCGGATCGAGCGCATCGCAGGCCACAATTGGGAAGATATGTGGATAGGCAAGAGCGCCGTTGAGCGCAAGATCGAGGAATTCGCAAACTGAGTCTCAAAGGAGAATTGACATTGGCAGTTTCAAAAGATAAGATAAGAAATTTTTGCATAATCGCTCATATCGATCACGGCAAATCGACCCTCGCCGACCGCCTGCTGGAGAAGACGAAATCCGTCGCTCTGCGTGATATGACGGCGCAGCTGCTCGATAAAATGGATCTTGAGCGTGAAAGAGGCATCACCATCAAGGCGCACGCCGTGAAGCTCAACTACACCGCCGATGACGGCGAAGAATATGTGCTCAACCTCATCGACACCCCGGGTCACGTTGACTTCAACTACGAGGTCTCCCGCTCGCTTGCCGCCTGCGAGGGCGCGGTGCTGATAATCGACGCCTCTCAGGGCGTTGAGGCTCAGACCCTTGCGAACACCTACCTCGCCCTCGACCACGACCTTGAGATAGTGCCCGTTATCAATAAAATAGACCTTCCCTCGGCCGACCCCGACAGAGTCGCCGCCGAGGTGGAGGACGTTATAGGCCTCGACTGCTCCGAGGCGCCGAGGATATCGGCAAAAACGGGTCAGAATGTCGAGCAGGTGCTTGAGCGGATAGTTAAAGATATCCCCGCCCCCAAGGCGGACGACTCTCTCCCCTGCCGCGCGCTGATATTCGACTCGGTCTATGACAGCTACAAGGGCGTTATCGTCTATGTCAGGGTCAAGGAGGGCAAGATAAAGCCCGGCGACACCCTCAGAATGATGGCGACGGGCGCGGAATTCACCGTTGTCGAGACGGGCTACATGAGAGCGACCGAGCCTGAGCCCTGCGCCGAGCTGACCGCGGGCGAGGTCGGCTACATCACCGCCTCAATAAAGACGGTCGGCGACGCACGCGTGGGCGACACGGTAACGACGGTCGAGAACCCCGCCTCGGAGCCGCTGCCCGGCTACCGCAAGGTGAATCCGATGGTATTCTGCGGCATTTACCCCGCCGACGGCGCGGATTATGAGAATCTGCGTGACGCGCTCGAGAAATTGCAGCTCAACGACGCCGCCCTGAGCTATGAGCCTGAGACCTCCGGCGCCTTGGGCTTCGGCTTCCGCTGCGGCTTCCTCGGCCTGCTCCACCTTGAGATAATCCAGGAGCGCCTTGAGAGGGAATACGATCTCGACCTTGTTACAACTGTGCCCAGCGTTATATACAAAATCAATCTTACGGACGGCACCACCGTCGAGATAGATAACCCGACCCATTACCCCGACCCCGCGACGATAGCCTCCTGCGAGGAGCCGTTCACCGACGCTCACATCTACTCCCCCGCCGAATATGTCGGCGCTATCATGGATCTCTGTCAGGACAGGCGCGGCGTGTTTAAGAATATGGATTACATCACCCCCGACAGGGTCGATATCCACTATGAGCTGCCGCTGAACGAGATAATCTACGACTTCTTTGATTCGCTCAAATCCCGCACAAGGGGCTACGCTTCGTTTGACTACGAGATCTGCGACTACCGCAAATCAAACCTTGTCAAGCTCGACGTGCTGCTCAACGGCGATATCGTGGACGCTCTCTCATTCATCATCCACTCGGACAAGGCGTATTCAAAGGCCCGCAAGATAGCCGAGAGGCTCAAGGACAACATCCCCCGTCAGATGTTTGAGATACCCATTCAGATAGGCATCGGCGGCAAGATAATCGCCCGCGAGACCGTTAAGGCGATGCGTAAGGACGTGCTCGCCAAGTGCTACGGCGGCGACATCACCCGTAAGAAGAAGCTGCTTGAGAAGCAGAAGGAGGGCAAGAAGCGTATGCGCCACTTTGGCACGGTCGAGGTGCCGCAGGAGGCATTCATGGCGGTCCTCAAGCTGGACGATAATGATTAATTAACAGTTGACATGCGGCAGCCGAAATACTATAATTAAGATAAAGGCAACACAAATAAAAAGGAGGAATTTTTAATGAAAAAAGTTCTCAGCATTTTACTTGCCTTGATCATCGCATTATCCGCATTCTCAATGGCTGCATTCGCCGCTGACACACCCAAGACCAAGACCGAGGCTCTGCTTGACAAGCTCTACACCGCGACCGAGCTTCAGGTATCATTCACCCCCGACAAGAAGTTCGCATCAGACCTGCCCATGTCGGCAATGACTGTATACGCCAAGGGCAATGATATCGCCGTTGACACGAAGCTGGGCTTCCTGCCCGTCAGAGCCGTCAAGACCGGCGACGCCTGCTACGCCTACAGCCCCCTGCTCCCCTTTGCCTACCTCTCGATCGACTCAAAGGTCATCGACGGCATCATCGGCAACAAGGACATATGGGAATATGTGCATCAGGCCGTTGACTCCGCCAGACTTCTGCTTGCCTATGTGAAGAGCTATGACGAGAAGATCGGCGACGAGACCTATCTTGTCGAGGAATTCAACGACAGAGAGCACGTCACCACCAAGTTCTATTATAAGGACGATATGCTCAAGCTCATCAGTGTCTATAACGAATCCGACAAGACCACTCAGGTAACCACCATCAACGATTATTCCTTCACCGTTGACGCTGCCGTATTCAAGGCCCCCGCCGGCATAGATCTCACAAAGCTCCTCAAGCTTTTCGGCTTCATCAAGGGTCTGCCCCTCGCAGCATAATTGCATAAATACATATGCCGATGCAGCAGCCCGTTTTTCGCGTTTTAGAATAGCTTTAGAGACTTTATTTAATTGACTTTTTTCGTTGTATGGTATAATAAATACAAGCAAACCACATCTTAATAATTATGGAGGAATTACAATGAAAAGAACGCTCAGCTTTTTGCTCGCACTCATCATCGCATTATCCGCATTCTCAATGGCTGCATTCGCCGCAGACGCACCCAAGAGCAAGACAGAAGCTCTGTTTGACAAGCTCTACACCGCAACCGAGCTTCAGGTGACCTTCACCCCGGACAAAAAGCTTGCCGGCAACCTGCCAATAACGACCATGACGTTATATGCCAAGGGCAATGATCTTGCAATTGACACCAAGCTGAAATCCTTTCCCGTCAGATTAGTTAAGACCGGCGACGCCTGCTACGCCTACTGCCCCTTTCTTCCCTTCGCTTACCTCTCAATTGATGCGAAAGTCGCTGACGGCATCGTCGGCAATATAGACGTGTGGGCATATATTCGTCAGACTGTTGACTCCGTCAGGCCTCTGCTCCCCTATATTAAGAGCTACGAGGAAAAGATCGGCGACGAGACATATCTTGTCGAGGAGCTCACCGACGGTGAGAGCGTTAACTTCAAGTTCTATTATAAGGGCGATATGCTCAAGCTCGTCAGCGTCTATAACGAATCCGACAAGACCACCCAGGTATTTGCCATTGACAACTATTCGTTTACCGTTGCCTCGCGCATATTCAAGGCTCCCTTCGGCATAGATCTCACAAAGCTCCTTAAGCTTTTCGGCGCCATCAAGGGTCTGCCCATCGCAGCATAATTACATAAAAATCACGGGCTGTTGCAGTGATGCAGCAGCCCGTTTTTTTGCGCCGTCACACGGTTTTCATTTGCAGTTTGAGATTATCGCTTATCATAGCGATAAACTCGCTGTTGGTCGGCTTGCCCCGCTCATTCTGTATCGTGTAGCCGAAGTATGAGCTGAGCACGTCAACGTCTCCCCTGTCCCACGCCACCTCTATGGCGTGGCGTATTGCTCTCTCCACTCGTGACGGCGTGGTTTTGAAAGTTTTGGCGACGGTCGGATAAAGCACCTTTGTGACCGAGCTTATCATCTCGTCGTTATTGACCGAGAGGATTATCGCCTCGCGCAGATACTGATAGCCCCTGATATGTGCGGGCACGCCTATCTGATGCATTATCTGCGACACGACCACCTCGAGATCCTTCACTCCGCTGCTGTTGGCGTTTGCGTTGTGGATGCTTGAGAACTGCACTATCCTCTCAGCTAACATAGCGGGGTTATAGGGCTTGAGGAAGTAGTAATCCGCCCCGCTCCTGAGCACCTCGCCCTCAAAGCGCTGATTATCCGCACTTGAGAGCACCATTACCATCGGGCGGCGCTCAAGCCGCATTGCACCGAGCTCACGCAGCACTCCGAGCGCGTCAAGGCGTGACATGAAGCCGTCCATGAGCAGCACGTCGGGCACTTCGCCGCTCTTGAGCTTCTCCACGATCTGAGTGCCGTCCTTGATAACGGTGGATACCTCGCAGTTGTTTGAGCGCAGGATGCCCGCAAGCTCATGGAGCGTTTCGCTCCCGTCCTCGGTCAGCATAACTTTCAACATTTTCCTCATGATTTTTACCTCCGTATGTTTTAGTTCACTTGAATATTACCATAAATTGTAAAAATTGTCAACCATTTATTGACAATTATTTTTCGCAATTTTTGACAATTTTCATTCGCGGACGTTATATTTGCGAGTATTCTTGACATTTATACGGACATAAAATATAATATTGATGTAAGCTATGAAAGGAGCTGTCACAATATGAAAAAAGCACTCAGCGTTATCATTATCCTCTGCATAGTCCTTACCGCATTCTCCGCCTGCGCCCCGAAGCCGGAGAAAGCTATCCTCGGCACCTGGAAGGGTCAGGTCACTGTCCTCGGCGTATCCACCAACGTGGAATATACCTTTAATGAAAACGGCTCGGGAGTTATGACCACGGAGCTTGGAGTTGGCATCGCAATGAACTACACCATCACCGACACCGCCCTCACCGTCACCACCGACACGCCACTGCTCCAGAAGTCATTCACCTACACCTACGCCTTTGACGGCGACACGCTCACCCTCACCGACGCCAACGGCTCAATGACTCTCACAAAGGACGCCGCAAAATAAAATTCAAAACATAATATCAAAAGGATTGAGGACTGTCGCCAATGCGGCAGTCCTCTTTTTTGCTTTGGTTTACGAAGCGAGCTTCATTTCTCCGCTTTCCAGTGAATCCAGAGTTTCTGTCATCTTTTGCGCGAATATGGCGTAGCCCTGCTCGGGGTTATTGACGAATACATGGGTCACTGCGCCCACGAGCATTGAATCCTGAATTATCGGGCTGCCGCTCATCCCCCTCAGTATGCCGCCCGTTTTTTCGAGCAGCTCGGGGTCGGTCACTTTGATTATCATATTCCTTACGGTTGAATCCGAGGAGGGATATATCTTGGTTATCTCTATATCATAGTATTCCGTCTTACCCTCCTCGACGGTGGCAACTATCTGCGCCTTGCCGAGCTTCACCTCGGATTCAAGAGCTACCGGCAGTTTCTGCTTGCCGCACGGCCGCTCAAGCTCGCCGTAAACACCCGTCTCCTGATTAACACGAAGGCTGCCCAAGGTGACATCGGAGAACACGCCGCATAGCTCCCCGGGGTTGCCTGCGCTGCTCTTATAGAAGCCGTTTACTTTTGCTCTGACCGCTTCGCCGCCGGAGAGGGGCATTATCGTGCCCGTATCCACATCGCAGACTCCGTGGCCGAGACCCGCGAAATACATCCCGTCGTCATCATAAAATGTGACGGTGCCTATGCCGGCTGAGCTGTCCCTGACCCAGATGCCCGCTCTGTATTTGCCGTCGACCGACATGATAGGTTGAAGTTTGACGGCGATCCTTTCACCGTTTCTTTCAATCGTCAGGTCAAGCGGCTCCCCCTGCGAGCGCTCTATCGCCTCGGTGAGCTGCTGCGAATTATCGATAGGCGACGAACCGATTCGGGTTATGACATCCCCCGTCCTGATACCCGCCTGGGTGCCGGGCGAGGAATTGCCCGATTTGCTCGTTACCGCATCGACGTTGACGACTATCGCGCCTTTTGTATATAGCTTTATACCGAAGACTTCGCCGCCTATCGCAACATACCTTCGCTTGGCGTTATCTACCGTTATCTTTTTGATCGGGAATATTTTCAGGGCTTTTATCTCGGAGTTATATGCCGCGCCGCCCGCTGCGGGCGCGCCCGCCGACTCCGCCTGCCCTGAGCCGTTCACCGAGTAGATGCCGCCGATATCCTGCTCCGCGTGCGCCGCCGTGACGCTGTCCGGCAGGTAAACGCTGCCGTAGGCTATCATTGAGAATATCCCGACGCACAAAGCAAAAAATAAAACACTCAGAGTTTTAAAAAAACGCTTCAATATTTCACCTCCGTGTTCTCATTGAATTTGCCCCTCGTTTGCGGGGCACTAATAATTTGACCCGCAGCGGCGATAATACACGGCGGATAAATAAGCCGTAAAAAATTTTCAGCTTTTCAATTTATATACGCATGAAAAAAGCTCCCCGCATGAAGCGGAGAGCTTAATACTATAAGGTTACAATATTTAATTAAATTTTTAATTCTCGGCGGATGCGCGTCTGATATATCTCTTGAAGAATGCAACGCCGGGGCCGACAGCGTCAACGGGGATCCTTTCGTTGGTACCGTGGGTGCATCTGAGCAGACCGATGGTGACCTTATAGGGGGCGTAGCGATAGATATTCTCGCAGATAGGCTCGTAGTTGCAGGCGTCGGTGCCGCCCATTACGAGGTAAGGCGCAACGATGTTGTCAGCGGATTCCTGCATGCAGAGCTCTTTGATTATATTAAACGCTCTCGAATCGGTCGGCGAGAATTTGGAGGCCTCTTTAGCCTTGGCAACATTTATCTCGATATCCTTATTGCGGCAAACCTTGCGAATATGATCCACAACATCCTGCACGGTGGTGCCGGGCATCTGCCTGAAGTTGACCGTAACGGTCGCCTTCTGAGGCAGCACGTTTGCCGCGGGGCTGCCCTGAGCCATGGTAACTCCGGTAGTGGTCCTGACAAGGCAGGCGGCGGGCGGTATCTGAGTCATAACGGCCTTGATAAGGGGCTTGAGATAAGGAATATTACAGGTGATGAGCCTTGCGGGGTAGGAGCAGTTCCTGCCGAGTCCTGAGAAAAGCTGCTCAACGAACGGCAGCATCTCAGCCTTGAACTGATGATTCTCGATATCCTTGATAACATTGGCAAGCTCGCCGATAGCCGAATGCTTCGGGGGCTGTGAAGAATGGCCGCCCTTTGCGCTGACGCTGATCTCAAGGTCGGTGTAGCCCTTTTCTGCTATGCCGACGCCGACAAGATCTTTATTCTCAAGGATGCCCTTGATATTGACGGGCAGTATTGCGCCGCCCTCGTCGATGATGCAGTCAAGGTGGATTCCTCTCTCCTTGAGGGTCTCCATCATATGCCTTGCGCCGCTGTCGCCTGAGGCAACGACCTCTTCATCCTGACCGAAGAGCAGATAAACGTCTCTCTCGGGGGTGAAGCCCTCCTCAAGCAGAGTCTCGACCGCTTCCATAACGCCGATGAGGTGATTCTTCATATCCAGAGCGCCTCTGCCCCAGATGAATTCGCCGTCGTTGTAGCCCTCAAAGGGAGGATGCTCCCAATCGCCCTCGGTGCCCTCCGAAATGGGGACAACGTCCTGATGAGCAAGCAGAGCAATGGGGTCAAGGTCGCTTCTGGTGCCCTTCCAGCAATACATAAGGCTGGCTTCGCAAATAACTTCCTTGGTCAGGGTCTTATGAATAAGAGGGTAAGCCTCGTCAAGGAACTCGTGGAATTTGTCAAACTGAGTGAAATCCACATTCTCCTTCTCGGGGTAGCTGATGGTGGGAATTGAGATTGCCTTGGAGAGGTTTCTCTGCGCTCTCTCAGCGTCAACATTCTCGGGGCTGAGAGTGCCGTAGTCCTTCTTCTCGGGCACGAAACGAGCCGCTCTGACGGCGTTGACAGCCGCAGCAGCCGCTATAGCGCCGGGGATGGCGATACGGGCAAAGGTGCTCTTTTTCTTTTTCATATGATTAACCTTCTTTCGGAAAATACTTTACAAATAGGATTATATATCAAAGGCGGAGTTTTTTCAATAGTTATTCCGCCTCTAATGTGTCTATTAATTCAAAAATTATGCTGTTGGAGAGCAAAAAGCCCTGCGGAGTGAGGCTGTAACGCTCGCCGCAGACGGTCATAAGACCCTTTGAAGCGAAAAAAGCAGCTTTTTTATCGAATTCGCGGGGCAGCATATGGCCGTAACGCTCGGCGAATCGCTCGCCGCTCAGCCCCTCTGTCAGACGCAGAGCCAGCATTACGAATTCCTCCTCATCGCCGCCGTCGCCGTCGTTGACCGGCGGCTTGCCCTCGAGGAAATCGGCAATGCTGCGTTCATTATAGAAACGCTTGCCGCCGACGAAGGAATGCGCCGCCGCACCGACGCCGAGGTATTCCCCACAGCGCCAATACTTGAGATTGTGGCGGCTCTCATATCCGGGGAGCGAAAAGTTGGAAATTTCGTACTGCAAAAAGCCGTTTTTCGCCGCCTCTGAGACGGTGAAAAGATATAATTCGGCGGTCTCGTCCTCATCGGGCAGATGAAGCTCGTTTCGGCGGGTGTAAAGGGGTGTACCTTGCTCTAACTTCAGCAGGTAAGCGCTCAGATGCCTTGCCCCGAGCCGCCTGCAAAACTCTATCGAACGCCCGACGCTCTCGGTGCTCTGCCCCGCAAGGCCGAGCATAAGGTCGAGCGAGATATTGTCTATGCCCGCGGCGTTGGCACGCTCAACAGCTCTTTCGGCGTCGTCGGCGCCAGCTCGCCTGCCGAGGAAGCGGCGCTCGGAATCGGAGGAGCTCTGCAAACCCATTGATATACGGTCGATCCCGGCATCGGCAACGGCCTTGAAATCAAAATTTGAGTCCCTGCCGCCCGTGTCGGACGGGTTGCATTCAAGGGTCATTTCGCAGCCGTCGGCGGCATTCACCGAGCCTAAAATGCGGCAGATATTCTCCGCCCCGAGCAGCGACGGAGTGCCCCCGCCGAAGTAAACGGTGTCAAATATCCTTGTCTCCGCGCTTAAACGGCGGCGCACCTCGGCGGTGTAATCCTCAATAACGCTGCCGTGCGGAGTGACAGAATAAAAGTCGCAGTAAGGGCATTTCCCTTTACAGAACGGAATATGAATATACAGCCCTATCGGCTTCACTTTACCGACCTCCGCAACGGTTTTTTTCAGAAAAAGCTGATCTGAGTGGTCTTTGGCAGGGTCGAGAATGCCCCGCTCTCCTCAAGTGCGGCAATAATACTCTTGGGTGCACCCGAACGAAGCTGAACCTCCTCTATCGAGAGGAATTCGCCCTTGCCGTCGTTTCTCGCATCCTCAAGCCCCTGAGCGGCGGCGCCGCCGCAGCCCGAGAGAGCTGAGAAGGGCAGGCGTATCTTGCCGTCCTCAATTGTGTATTTATTCGCCGACGACTTATAGATGTCTATCGGGAGCACCTCAATGCCCCTCGCAAGCATCTCGTTTATGACCTGGAGGGAGGTGAAGGTGCCCTCCTCCTTGGCGGTCGCCTGCTTGGTCTTCATCTTTTCGTCTATCTCTTTCATTTTTGCCTTGACGGCAGCTCTGCCCTGCAGGACGCTGACGGTGTCGATATCCTCACCGCGCACCGTCATATAGGTGGCGTAATACTCGAGTGGGCGATAGAGCTTATACCACGCAAGGCGCATTGCCGCTATAACATAGGCGGCGGCGTGAGCCTTGGGGAACATATACTTTATCTTCATGCACGAGTCGATATACCACTGCGGCACGTTGTGATCTATCATGGCTTTTTTGTGCTCGTCGGTCAGGAGCGAGGTGGATTTGCCCTTACGGACTATCTCCATTATCTTGAATGCCATGCCCGGCTCAAGCCCCTTATGTATCAGGTAGACCATGATGCTGTCACGGGTGCCTATGACCTCCGAAATGGTGCAGGTTCCGTTTTTGATAAGCTCCTGCGCGTTGCCTATCCAAACATCCGTGCCGTGAGAAAGACCTGATATCTGAAGCATGTCAGAGAAATTCTTGGGCTTTGACTCCATGAGCATCTGGCGCACGAACGGCGTACCAAGCTCCGGGAGCGAAAGAGTGCCCGTCTCGCAGTCGATATCCTCGGGAGTCAGCCCGAGCGGCGCGGGAGAGGTCAGCAACTCATAGAGCTTCGGGTCGCAGACGTCGGCATCCATGACCGAGATGCCCGTCATATCCTCAAGATGTTTATAAAGAGTCGGCACATCGTGGCCGAGGTTATCGAGTTTAAGTATCGTATCATGCAGTGAATGGAAGTCGAAGTGCGTAGTCCTGTGGACGGAATCCGCATCATCGGCGGGGTGCTGAATGGGCGTAAAATCCTCGGCGTCCATATCGTTCGGCACAACGACCATGCCGCCGGGGTGCTGACCCGTTGTCCTCTTGACGCCGACGCAGCCCATTGTGAGCCTGTCCTGCTCGGCGCGAGAGAGATCAAGCCCCTTCTCCTCCATCCACTTCTTGACGAAGCCGTAGGCGGTCTTATCGGCGAGGGTGCCGATAGTGCCTGCCTTGAAAACGTGCTCCTTGCCGAAAAGCTCCTCGGTGTAGCGGTGGGCATAGAACTGATACTCGCCCGAGAAGTTGAGGTCGATATCGGGCTGCTTATCGCCGTTGAAGCCGAGGAAGGTCTCAAACGGGATATCGTGGCCGTCGCGGTGCATCGGCTTGCCGCAATTCGGGCAATCCTTGGGCGGCATATCGAAGCCCGAGCCGTATTCGCCGTTGAGGAAGAATTCATAGTGCTTGCAGCTCTCGCATATATAGTGCGGCGCGAGCGGATTGACCTCCGAAATACCTGCCGCAAAGGCGACAAAGGACGAGCCGACCGAGCCTCTGGAGCCGACATAGTAGCCGTGATCCATTGAATTCCACACGAGCTTCTGAGCGATGATATAGAGGACCGCAAAGCCGTTTTTGATTATCGAGTCAAGCTCCTTATCGAGCCTCGCCTTGACATACTCGGGGATCGGGTCGCCGTAATAATCCTTGATGCGCTCGTAGCAGATGCGGCGCAGCTCCTCATCTGAGCCTTCGATCTTCGGCGGGTATGTGCCCTTGGGTATGGGCAAAATCTCCTCGCACATATCGGCAATGAGATTCGGATTGGTTATGACAACTTCCTTTGCCTTCTCCTCGCCGAGATATGCGAATTCTTTAAGCATATCGTTTGTGGTCCTAAAGTAGAGCGGCGCCTGCTCGGCGGCGTCGCTGAAGCCCTGACCCGTCATAAGAATTTCTCTGAACACCTTATCGCTCTCGTCGATGAAATGAACGTCGCCCGTTGCGACGACGGGGATACCGAGCTTGTCCGCCAGCCTGATTATATGGCGGTTTATCTCGTTAAGCTCCTCCTCGGAGGAAAGAGTGCCCTTGCGGAGCATGAAAGCGTTGTTGCCGTTCGGCTGGATCTCGAGGTAATCATACATCGAGGCTATCCGCAGCAGCTCCTCCTCGGATTTGCCCGAAAGCACCGCGCGGTAGAGCTGACCCGCTTCGCAGGCACTGCCGATGAGCAGGCCCTCTCTGTGAGAAAGCAGCTCGCTCTTAGGCACTCTCGGATGGCGGTAATAATACTCAAGATTTGATTTCGTTATCAGCTGATAAAGGTGTTTAAGGCCAACTTTATTCTTTGCGAGGATTATAATATGGTATGTCGGCAGCCTGCGGGGGTCGACGGGGATAAGCTCGTTTATCTGCGACACTCGCTCAACGCCCTTTTCGGCGGTGAGAGCCAGCAGCTTTTCAAATATCGCGGCGAGCGCGCCCGCATCCTCATCCGCCCTGTGGTGGTCGAATTTCGGGAGCTTGAAATGATTTGATATCGTATCGAGCTTATAATTCTTTATGCCCGAGATGAGGCTCTGCGCCAGCACGAGGGTGTCGATATGTGAGTAGTTATACTCAATGCCGTTTCTCTCGCAGGCGGAGCGGATGACCTCGGTATCGAAGCTCGCATTGTGCGCCACAAGCACGCTGCCCTCGCCGCAGAATTCAAAGAATTTGCGCACCGCCTCGCCCTCCTTGGGGGCGCCGGCGACCATTGAATCGGTGATGCCCGTCAGCTCGACGATATTCTGCGGGATGGGTCTCTCCGGGTCAACGAAGGTCTGGAAGCGGGATTTCTCCGCGCCGTCGACATACTTGACCGCGCCTATCTCCGTCAGGCGGTCAACGCCCGTGCGAAGCCCGGTCGTCTCAACGTCAAAAATTATAAATGTGCCGTCAAGGGGCATATCAGAGCTGCCGCTGAATGCCTTGACCGAGTCGTCGACAAAGTAGCCCTCCATGCCGTAGATTATCTTGATATCCGAGCCTTTTGCGGCGGCAGCCTCGGGGAACGCCTGCACAACGCCGTGGTCGGTTATGGCGACGGCTCTGTGACCCCATTTTATCGCCCGCTCGACGAGCTTCTTGGCGGGGGTCATGCCGTCCATGGCGGACATATTGGTATGCATATGCAGCTCAACGCGCTTCTCGGGGGCGTCGTCGCCGACCTCGATGCGGTCGATAAGCATGACGGAATTCGCCTTAATGCAGTATGATTTGATATAATCGTCATACTCCACATGGCCTCTGAGCATGACGCAGGCGCCGTCCGAGATATTCTTGACCAGAGTTTCGCAATTCTGCGACATCTCGAATATCTTGACGGTGAAGGAATTGGTCTTATCGGTTATGTTAAATGTGATTATCTTACGCTTACCGTCACGGGTGTCACGGATTTGCAGGGCAAATACGCTGCCCCACACGGTGACGTTGCCGTCCTCAATAGACACGCCCTTGAGCGCCACAGGCTTCGACTTTATCTTGCTGCCGAATATCACCTTGGCATTCGTCAGGGATATCGGCAGGTCGTCATACTCCTGCTTCGGCTTCTTGCGCTCGGGCGGGGCTTCCTTGGGTATCTCGATATTCACGTTTTTACTCTGCATCTCGACATACTCTGGCGAGTCGATGGTGACCGCCGTTTTGCCCGAATTTATGCTGACCTTCACCCTTTTATCAAAGGTCTCGTCGATAAATCTCTCGAGGAATTCGGGAGTTTTGGCGTCGATAAGCAGCTGAGCGCCGTCGGGGACGGTCAGAGAAACCGACCCGTCGGCAAAACCGAACTCCGCAGAGTCAAGGAAGCCGTTGGCGGCGGCGATATTCTCTTTGACAGCTCTGATGAGCAACGGGGCGCAGTCCTGCGACAGCTCAAGCCCTGTATAGACGGGGCTGAGGGTCACTTTCCTTATCCCGAAGTATTCGCGCACGGCCTTTTGAGCGTCCAAAATGAGCCTGTCCGCTATCAGGCGGTCAAACTTCACCGACGCCGACAGAGCCAGCGCCCCGTCGTCAAAAGTAATACGCAGTATCTCGCCGCCCGAGAGAGCTTCACTCAGCTCGCCGTTCAGGCAGGGAGCTATGAAATTCAGAATATCGTTGTTTCTCATCGCATTCTCCGTAAATAAAAGGCAGATCGCTCTGCCTTATAAATTATCTATCTCTTTCATCAGGCGGTCGACCGCCTCAGTCTCGGGGACCTTGCAGATTATCTCGCCTTTTTTGAATATAAGAGTGCAGCCGTCGCCGCCGGCTATGCCGATATCGGCTTCACGAGCCTCGCCCGGCCCGTTGACGGCGCAGCCCATGACTGCGACCTTGATCGGCTTCTTGCAGCCCGCGAGCCGCTGCTCAACCTCATTCGCAAGGGCGATAAGGTCTATTTTGGTGCGCCCGCAGGTGGGGCAGGAAACTATATCGGGGCAATCGGTTTTAAGCCCGACCGCCTTTAATATATCGTTCGCCGCCTTGACCTCAAGGACGGGGTCGGCGGTCATGGAAACTCTTATCGTGTCGCCGATGCCGTGCAGCAGCAGTGAACCGATGCCCGCGGCGGATTTGACAAGCGCCATATTATGAGTGCCTGCCTCGGTAACGCCGAGGTGCAGCGGATAATTGCATCTCTCACAGGCAAGCTCATACGCGCGCACCATCATCGGCACGTTTGAGGATTTTATCGAAATAACGATATCGTCAAAATCACATTCCTCAAGCATTGCGGCGTGGCGCATTGCGCTCTCAACGAGCGCCTCGGGGGTCGGTGAGCCGTATTCGGCGAGAAGCTCCTTCTCGAGCGAGCCGGAATTCACGCCTATCCTGATAGGCACACCCGCCGCTTTGCAGGCATCCGCCACGGCCTTGACCCGCTCCTTTGAGCCGATATTGCCGGGGTTTATTCTTATCTTATCGACCCCTGCCGCAACGCATTCGAGCGCAAGGCGGTAGTCGAAGTGGATATCGGCAACAACGGGCACGCTGAGGCTCTCCTTGAGCTTCTCAATGAGCTTCACCGCCTGCATATCGGGCACGGCGGCTCTGATTATCTCGCAGCCCGCCCTCTCAAGCTCAACGGCCTGACGGACGCTGCCCTCGATATCGGAGGCAGGGCGATTGAGCATCGACTGCACGGTTATCTTGGCGTCGCCGCCGATATATATATTGCCGACCTTGATTTTTTTGGTTTTTCTTCTTTCCATAAAGGCTCATCCTTTGATTAGCTTCATAATATCGCTGAAGCAGATAACGACCATGAGCACCATCAGCAGAGCGAAGCCGACTGCGTGCACCCAGCCCTCATACTTCCTCGGCACGGGCTTCCTGGCTATCATCTCGATGAAGATGAAGAGCAGCCTGCCGCCGTCGAGCGCCGGGAGCGGGAGCAGATTGAATATGCCTATATTGACGGCGATGAGCGCCATTAACAGGAACACGGTGGTATAATCAGTCGCCGCCTGCCCCTCCTGCACCGCCTCAGCAATGTAGGAGACCGTGCCTATCGGGCCCGAGAGATCGCTCAGGCCGTAGCGCCCCGTCACAAGGTCAAGCAGGCTGAGCCAGACCATGCGAGAGAGCGAAACGGATTCGAGCACCGTATTCTTGGCGACGGAAGCAAAGCCCGGCTTCACACCGACAATGGTGAAATCGTAGATTATCGTCAGCATTTCTTTGCCGTCGATATTTTTCACCACGGTGTCGAATTTGACGCCGTTAAGCTCCACCTTTTTGCCGTCACGCTTGACTACGAAATCATAAACGCCGTCGTCGCTCCTCGACATAAGGAAGCCGACATCCATATCGGAGTAGACCTTCCTGCCGTCTATCTCAAGTATTCTGTCCTTGGCCTGCAAGCCGTATTGAGAGCTGACGGCATTCTCGGCAAAGTAATTGACCACGGGGGTGCCGACGAATTCGGAGGTGGAGAGCATTATCGCAACGATGATAACGCCCATGAGCAGATTTATAAGGCCGCCTGCGGCAACGATTATGAAGCGCTGCCACGCGGGCTTGTTGCAAAATGCGTTTTCGTTTTCGCTGTCCTCATCCTCGCCCTCCATGCTGACGAAGCCGCCTATCGGGAAGAGCCTGAGGGCATATTTTGTCTCGCCCTTTTTGAATTTGAACAGCGTCGGGCCCATGCCCATGGCAAATTCATTGACCTTGACCTTAAATATCTTGGCAAAGGTAAAATGCCCCAACTCGTGAAAGAATATCAGCAGCCCGAAGAACAGCACGGCGATAAGTATCGGCCACGCCTTGCCCCATATCTGAGCCGCCGACATCAAAGCTAAACCTTTCATATATACAACCTCTCAGTCTCTCTGCGAACGAGGGAATCCGTCTCAAAGACATCGGCAAGAGTGTGACCGCCCTCGGGGAAGCTCATGCCGAGCGAATTCTCCACCGCGCGGGGAATATCGAGGAAGCCTATCCTGCCCTGGCGGAAAAGCTCGTTTGCCTTCTCATTGGCGGCATTCGCCGCCGCAGGATACAGCCCGCCCATCTCAAAAGCTCTCTTGCATAAGTTTATGCAGGAAAATGTTTCATAATCCGGCTTTTCAAAGGTCAGCGAGCCGAATTCCTCAAGCGAAAGCTGCCTTACGGGGCTGACAAAGCGGTCGGGGTAGGTCAGCGCATATTGGATAGGTATACGCATATCGGGCACTCCGAGCTGGGCTATGACGGAGTTATCGACGAATTCGACGAGCGAATGCACCACGCTCTGGCGGTGGACGAGGATATCAATATTCTCCGCCTTGACGCCGAAGAGCCACGCAGCCTCGATAAGCTCCAGCCCTTTATTCATCATTGTAGCGGAGTCGATGGTTATTTTTGCGCCCATGCTCCAATTCGGGTGGCGAAGCGCCTGCTCCGGGGTGACCTTCTCAAGCTCCGCACGGCTCCTGCCGAAGAACGGGCCGCCAGAGGCGGTCAAGATAAGGCGCTTTATCTGCCGCTTGTCACGGCAGCCCTGCATGGACTGGAATATTGCCGAATGCTCGCTGTCGACGGGGAGAATCGACACTCCCCTGCTCTCGGCGGCGTCGGTCACGAGCCTGCCGCCCGCAACGAGCGACTCCTTGTTGGCGAGAGCCAAAGTGCTGCCCGCCTCTATCGCTCTGAGGGTCGGCTCAAGGCCGGCTATGCCGACTATGCTGTTGAGCACGGTATCCGCACCGCAGGCGGCGCACTCGGCGACGCCCTCCCTGCCGGCGAGGATGCGGGTCGAGGTGTCGGCAACCTTTATTTTAAGCTCCGCGGCAGCCTTTTCATCCGCAACGGCCGCCATGCGGGGTGAGAATTCTCTGATCTGCCCCTCCAGAATATCCGTCCTCACATTTGAAGTCAGCGCAACTATCTCAAAGCCGCGAAGCCTTGCGACTTCAAGCGCCTGAACGCCTATTGAGCCTGTTGAGCCGAGAACGGCAAGGGTCTTAGTCATTGTATATCTCCTTTGATAATCGCAGTTACTTTATTTATTTGCGAACGCCGCCGCAACCTCCACTATGAGGTAGAGCGAGGGCATGGTGAAAAGGAAGCTGTCCACACGGTCAAGCACTCCGCCGTGACCCGGGAAGAGAGTGCCGAAATCCTTCTCGCCGAAATTCCTCTTGATAACAGAGGCTGAGAGGTCGCCGCACATACCGAGCACGCAGAGCACCATTGTGGCGATAATGACCTGCCACAGCTTGATGGTGTCGAGCGTGAAGAAGAAGTGCTTGCAGATAAGGAAGGTGACCGCGGCAAACACCGTAGTGCCCACAACGCCCGCAACGGCGCCCTCTATGGACTTCTTGGGGCTTATCTTGGGCGAGAGCTTATGCTTGCCGAATTTGCTGCCGATGAAGTAGGCGAAGGTGTCGCTGAGCCACGCGCAATACATGGCGCAAAGGAGCATAAACACCGCCTGTGAACGCTGGAACAGCTGCGGATTCTCATCGCACAGCAGCGGGAGCTGAATAAGAGTGGTCAGCGAAGCGGGCACGGCGAGCGAAGTGAAAAGCGCCAGCGCAACGTGCTCAAACCTCGTGATATCATAGAATTTCAGCATTATCAGCAGCAAGACAATGATATATATGATGAGGATTGATGATTTGGGTATGATGAGATATCTCTCAAGGTCAAAGGCGATGAACGGCGAATATGCCGCAGCAAACACCATTGTGACCGCCATGACGACCTTATTCTTGCACTTTGAGACGGTGATGACCTCGTGGACGGCTATTGCGGAGAGCACGGCTATTATAAAGCTGATATATCTGACATAGCCGAAGCCGATAGCAACAAGGCTGCCGATGGCAAAGAGAGCGGCCGTAACGCCTGTGATTATTCTTGTTTTCATGTTTTTCACGCTCGATTCAGATTATTCTTAAATACCGCCGAAGCGCCTGCTGCGCTTGCAGTAATCTATAATTGCCTTATCGAGGTCGTCGGGGGTGAAATCCGGCCAAAGAATATCCGAAAACCAGAATTCAGAGTACGCCGCCTGCCAGATAAGGAAATTTGAAAGGCGATATTCGCCGCTCGGCCTGATTATCAGATCGGGGTCGGGCAGCCCTGCCGTAAGCAGGTTATCGCTTATTGATTTCTCGGTTATATCCTGCGCTTTCAGCTCGCCCGCTTCGACTTTCGCCGCAAGGCGCCTGACCGCGCTGACTATTTCGTTACGCCCGCCGTAATTGACGGCGATGTTGACGGTTATCTTATTTTTATCTGCCGAGTTCCTCTCGAGCAGCTCTATCATGCCGACGATATCCTCGGGCAGGCCCTCACGCTCGCCGATATATCGTATTCGCATTCCCTTCTGTTCATTCTCATCCTCACGCTCGTTGGCTTCGTCGAGATAATCTCTGAACAGATTCATTATAGAGGCGACCTCCTGAGCGGGGCGCTTCCAATTCTCGGTGGAGAATGCGTAAAAGGTCACACACTCTATGCCAAGCTCCGCCGCATAGTCGCAGATGCGCCTGAAGGTGTTGGCGCCCGCCTTGTGGCCCTCGCTGCGGGGCAGGCCTCTCTTTTTTGCCCAGCGACCGTTGCCGTCCATTATGATGCCGATGTGGCGGGGCAGCTCGATCTTTGCGAGCAGTTCTTTATCCATAGCTGTCTCCTTTGATAAGGGATGATGATATTCATCATCGGCTGCTGTAATTCGGCGCAGCGGAGGTAATCCTCCGCCGCACCGCTGAATTGCGATCAGATCGCCATTATCTCTTTCTCTTTTTCGTCGGCGAGCTTATCAATATCTTTGATATATTTATCGGTCAGATCCTGGAGCTTCTTCTCCGCTATCTTGAGGTCATCCTCGGTTATCTCGGAGGCCTTCTCCATCTTCTTGACCTTATCTATGCCGTCGCGTCTGATGGAGCGAACGGCTATCCTTGAATCCTCCGCCAGCTTCTTGACATCCTTGCAAAGCTCCTTGCGGCGCTCCTCGGTGAGCTGCGGGAAAACAAGGCGGATTATCCTGCCGTCATTCTGCGGGTTGATGCCGATATCGGAGGCCTGGATCGCCTTCTCGATGGGGTGCAGGGTGGAAACATCCCAAGGCTGGATGGTGAGTATCCTCGCCTCGGCAACGGAGACGGCCGCCATCTGATTGATGGGGGTGGGGGTGCCGTAATAATCGACCTTGATCTTATCGAGCACGGCGCTGTTGGCTCTGCCCGCTCTTATTGAAGCAAATTCAGCGCTGAGCAAGCTGACGGTCTTACCCATTTTTTCCTCGACCATTGCAAAAACTTTTTCCATTTAATTAGCCCTCCTTAACTAATGTACCCACATTTTCGCCCAGCACCGCTCTGATTATGTTTTCGGGGTCGCTGAGGTTGAAAACGAGGATGGGGATATTATTGTCACGGCAAAGAGACGCTGCCGTTGAATCCATGACTTTGAGATCCTTCTCAAGCACTTCGCTGTGGGTAACAACGTCGTATTTGACGGCGTCGGGGTATTTATTGGGGTCCTTGTCAAACACGCCGTCCACATTGGTGGCTTTGAGAATGACGTTTGCCTTTATCTCGGCCGCTCTGAGCGCAGCGCAGGTGTCGGTCGAGAAGAAGGGGTTGCCCGTTCCGCTCGCAAAGATGACCACTCTGCCTTTCTCAAGGTGGCGGACGGCTCTGTTGCGGATGTATGTCTCAGCTATCTGGCGCATCTCAATGGCGCTCTGCACCCTGACCGTCACGCCGAGCTGCTCGAGAGAATCGGCAAGGGCAAGGGAATTCATGACTGTAGCGAGCATACCGATATGGTCGGCGCGGGTCCTATCCATATTGCCGCCGGAGCGCCCTCTCCAGAAGTTGCCGCCGCCGACAACGAGGCCGACCTCGACGCCCATTTCATTGAGTTTCTTGACTGCGGAGCAGACCGCACCGATGGTGTCGAAGTCAAAGCCGTGGCCCTTATCGCCGGCGAGCACCTCGCCGCTGAGCTTGAGCAGGATTCTTTTATAAATCGGTTGCACAAAAACACCGCCTTTAAAAATTATAAATTTTCAGTATATATTTTACTTTATTTTGGCGCGGGTGTAAAGCGTTATTTTGCAAATTAACGATTTTTTTACTTTTAATTTATCCCCGCCGCCCTAAATCGCAAAAAAACTTGCCAAGACGGGATTTTTGATATATACTGTAGTAGTATAACTTTCACGAACGGAGAGCTGAAATGAAAGAACTGATCCTCAGAAACACCCCTGACATTGCCGACGCCTTTGAAATGCGCGAATGCGACAGCGTCAACGGCTCCGATCATTATGAGGTGTTTTGCGAAAACGATAAAATAGTTATCTGCGGCAACTGCAAGATAAGTCAAGCAATGGGCTACTATGCCTATCTCAGGAAATATTGCGGAGTCAATCTCTCCCGCTGCGGCAACAGGCGCATCAACGTCTCAAGCGCTCCCCTTTTCGACGGTAAAATTCAAAAGACCGTGAAGCAAAAAAAGCGCACCTGCATGAGCTATGAAGCCCTCGGCTACTCCTGCGCCTTCTGGCAGTGGGAGGATTGGGAGCGTGAGATAGACTTCATGGCGATGAACGGCGTCAATCTGCCGCTGAGCGTCGTGGGCAGCGAGGCCGTGTGGTATTACACGATGAGGAGCCTCACCTACAGCGAGACCGGCGCGCTTGAGTATCTCTCCGGTCCCGCCTTTTGGCCGTGGCAGTTGACTGGCTGCCTTGTGGGCTATTTCAGCCTGACGGACGTTAAATATATCGAGAGCCGCCTTGAGCTGGGCAAAAGGATCATCGAGCGTGAGCTGGAGCTCGGCATGACGCCGGTGCAGCAGGCTTTTGCGGGCTATGTGCCGCAGTCGATAACCAAATTATTCGGCAGCGCAAGGCTCCGCATGGTGCCGTCGTGGCGCAACTTCCCGTTTTCGTTCAGACTTGAGCCGACCGACCCCGTATTCAAGAAGCTCGCATTCGCTTTTCTCGAGAAACAGCGTCAGCTTTTCGGCGCCCATCACTACTATGCCTGCGACCTCTTCCACGAGACCGAGCCGCTGCCTAAGAACATCAAGAACGACAGGCTTTGGAAGATAGGCAGAGCCTTTGACACCATACTCAAGGATTTCGACCCCGAATCTGTTTGGGTCATGCGAAGCAGCTCCGTCAGGGAGCAGGTCGTCAGATCCGTGCCCCACGGCAGACTGCTCATAATCGACTCCGATTCCTCTATGCACAGCGAGACCGAGGAATTTTGGGGGCATGATTTCATCCTCGGCACAGTCCACAGCCACGGCGACAGGAATTCGCTGCACGGCGATATCCGCGCCCTCGCCGCAAACCCGTATTCGCTCGTGAATGCCGAAAATTGCTGCGGCACGGGCATCTTCACCGAGGGACTTAATCAAAACCCGCTTTACTACGACCTTGCCTTTGAGATGCTGACCGAGAGCGAAGCGATCGACCTTGACAAATGGCTCGCCGACTACGCCTATCGCCGCTACGGCAGCCGTGAGAAATGCCTTGCCGACGCCGCCGCCCTGCTTGCGGAGAGTTGCTACGGCGCAAGCCCGGACGGCAAAGAGCCCGGCTCGGTGATATGCGCCAGGCCCGCCACCGACCTTAGGCATTCCGCCCCCGGCGACACGCTCGAGCCTTATTACAGCAACAAAACTCTCTTTGCCGCCGCCGAAGCGCTGCTCGGCTCATCAAGCGCGTCAAAGGACGGCTATGTATACGACGTTTGCGACATAACAAGGCAGGTGCTCAGCAACCATGCCGCCGCCCTTTACAGACGGGCGATGTACGGCTTCAACAATAAGGACGTCAACGCCTTTGAGCGCTCGTCAAACAGCTTCCTCAAGGTATGCTGCGAGCTGGACGAGCTGCTCCAGACAGTGCCCGAGCTGACGCTGCACGAGCACCTTAAAGAAGCCTCCGCCGCCGCTGTCAGCGACAAGGATAAGCAGAATTTTGAGCTGAATCTGCTCACTCAGATAACACTTTGGGGGCCGATAAACAACACCGTCAACTATGACTACGCCTGCAAGGAATGGGGCGGGCTCATAGGCACATATTATGTCAAGCGCTGGCAGAGCTTCTTTGAGCGCCTTGCCTATGAATTCCCGAGGCGCGGCTCAAGATTCTCCACCACCACCCGCAAGCAGGTTGACGAGCGCAACATCTACCGCGGCAGTCAGTTCTATAAAAACTATGCGGATTTCGAGAAAAAATGGCTCTCAACGACCAATCCCGAGCCGCCGACCGACGCCGACACCTTAAAGCTCGCCGCCGAGCTGCTCGCAAAATACAAAAAGGCAATATTTGAAGAATAATAAGCCAAAGACAAAGCACCGTGTTCATGCACGGTGCTTTTTTGTATGCAGAAAGAGCCCCCTGCCGAGGCAGGGGGCTCAGAAACTGTGGAATCGGGATTAATCGTACTCGATAAGGCCGGTCTCCTGATTGATAACGCCTCTGCCAAGGGCATGAGCATTAATAAGCGACTCATCGAGAACATCAATATAGTTATCTTTCTTGATGTCGCCGGCCTTGAGCATATACGGTTTGTATTCGTCACCGTAGACGCTCCATGCTGTAATCAGAAGGGCTTCGTCGGAAACTATCGAAACGTCAACTGCGTTTACTTCAGCATCACCGTTAACATCACCGTAGATTATGATGTAGAAGGTCTCAACAAGCTCGTTGGTGACGTTATCATAGACATCGACCTTGGTGCCGGTGCCGGTGTTCTTGGATACCGCTGGATTGCCGGCGGTGATCTCGATCCTGCCGTCGCCGAGAACGTCGATGAACTGATCGCGAAGCTCTTTTTCGGTCAGCCTGGTCTTGAGGCCGTAGATGAACCACTCGCTGAAATCGCCATCAGTAGTGGGATATACTCTGTCGGGAGTTACGCTGTTATCGGCGAGCTTCTCGATAGCGCCGTCTCTCTCAACGATAGTGGTCGAACCTGCCTTCGGGACAAGCTTGACAACTATTCTCTTGAAGGTGGCGTAGATCTTGAGGTCGTGAGCGGGCATTGTGATGCCGGGCTCAACAGCGTTGCCGTCCTCGTCGACCCAGCCGGTGAATACGAAGTAATCGATCGACGGATCTGCGGGGAACTCAACAGTGCTACCGTAGGGGACGTTCTCCTTCTCATCATAGGTGAATTTCGGAGTGCTTGCGGTGATATCGGTGTGCGGGTCAACCATGTAGCTGTAGAAGGTCACGGTATACTGTGAAGCCTCCCAAACCGCTACGAAGTCAGCGCCGTCGGTGCCGATATTGCCGAAATCGGTGATAACGGTATCGGGAGCGGCGGGATCGGCCCAGCCCTTGAACTCATAGCCATCTCTGGTAGGCTCGGTCTCGGGAGCGGTTATCTCCTCACCGTAAGGAACATTCACGGTCTCGCTCTTCTCGCCGTTCGGGAATGCACCCTCGCCGGCGTCGAAGTTTGCGGGATATTTATTCTTTGACCACTTAGCGGTAACGGTCACATCGCTTGCGGGCATAACCGCGGGAAGCTGCGGATCCCAACCGTCGAAGCTGTAGCCTTCCTTGGTGGGCGGCGTAACAGCGTTTATGGTCTGGCCGTAGTAAACATCCTCTGAATGATACTCTTCGCCTTCATTGATGTAGGTGAGCTTATACTGATTTCTGCTCAGATACGCCTTAAGAACGAGAGTGGGATCAACGCTGATAACGCCGGAGGTCACGCTCTTTGCTGTATCAAGGGTGAATCCGGTGGGAACGGTAAATTCAGGGGCTCTTGTCTCGCCGACAATGCCGTCATTAAACCTAATGACGGAGGTCGGGTTTTCGGGATAAGCGCCGTCCGTGCCCATCTCATATATCTCAAGGGTATAGCCGATATCGGTGTTGGGCTGCCACTCGGCAGTGAACTCAAGATCCCATGCGGGCATTACGCCGTAATCGGAAGGCTTCTTGCCGTCAGCGTCTTTCCAGCCGAGGAACAGGTAGCCGACCTTGGACGGATTGGCGGGAACGGGGATAGCGTCGCCGAAGCCGACGTTATCGTACTCGGTCTTGTCTTCACCGTCGATGTAGGTGACCTTGTAGTTGTTCTTGGTGAACACTGCGTAGACGGTAAGATCCTCGGTAAGAGTTGCGGGTATGGTAACAGCGTCTGCGCCGTCGGGAGTTGCCGCCCAGTGCGAGAAGGTGTAGCCTTCCTTAACGGGATCGGCAGGAGCGGTAACGGGAGCCTCATAATAATAGCGTACGGTGTCGGAGACGCCGTCAACTACGGTAGTGAGGGCATACTCGTTACGGCTGTAGTAAACAGCAAACTCCGTGCCGTAGGGAAGTATGGTGGTGCTGAGAATTGACTTCTCGGTGTCAACGGTGAAGTGCACAACTGCGTCCGGAGTAATGGTTACTTCGGTGCCGTTGATAGCCTCACCCATCTGAGTCCTGCTCGGAGTGTCAGGGTAATTGCCGTCGACATCCATCATGTAGATCTTGACAAGGTAGCTGACATTGGCAGCCTTCCAGACTGCGATGAAGTCCTTGCCCTCGGTGCTGTCCATGATGCCGAGATTGTCAAGAACGGTCTCGCCATCGAGCGACCAGCCTTCAAAGGTGTAGCCGACCATAGTTGGTTTGCCATCGGGGGCAACTATCGGATCGTCGAACTTAGTCGGGATCACTCTGTAAATGGGATCGTCGCTCTTGTCGGCATTAAGATAGAATCTTGCGTCGAACGTGTCTGCTCTAAACACTGCGTTAAGCACGATGTCGTTAGCGGGCATGGTCTCGGGAAGCTCGGCATCCCAGGCGATGAAGGTGTAGCCGACCTTACCGGGCTTGTTGTCGGTAGGAGTAGGCCTGGTGCCGAAATCGAAGGATTCTCTTGTAAACTCTACGCCATCAGCCATATAGATGACGTCATAGCTGTTAACATTCCACTGTGCCGTATAAAACGCATCAGTGGTAGCAACGGTAGCGACCGTCGGATCCCATCCGGCGAAGGTATAGCCCTCTCTGACTACGTCAGCGGGAGCAGTGACTATAGCGCCGTGGTAGAAATCAAGCTCGACCTTGTCCTCACCGTTGACCTTACCTCCGTTTCCGGCGAAAATGATGTTATACAGGTTCCTCGCGTAGTAAACCTTGAGGACGGTGGAGCCGTCAGCCGCAACAGTGCCGGTAAGGACGCTGTTATTGGTGTCGACATAGAAGCCGTCAAGAACCGTGGTATCGGCAGTTACCGTAGAATCGGTGATGCCTGTCTTGTTGCTGACGGTCTTGGGAGTCTCGCTGTAGTTGCCCGTGGTATCCATCTCATAGATCTCAACCTTATAGGGAGTATCGCTTCTGGGTGACCAGGTAGCAACAAACTCAAGGTCGCTTGCGGGCATTGCAGAGGGAACCGAAGGAGTCCAGCCGCTGAAGATGTAGCCTTCCTTCATGGGGTCGACAGGAAGAGTGATCTCTTTGCCGAACTCAACCTCTACCTCGTCATAGACGGTGCCGGCTGCCTTGTCTTCCTCTGACTTATAGAACGTAGCCTTATAGGTGTTAGCCTCAAAGACTGCGTCGAATCTTACGCTCTCTGCGGGCATGGTGTCGGGCAGTGCCGGAGTCCAGCCAACAAAGGTGTAGCCCTCTTTTTCGGGCGGAGCGGGCTCGTCGATCTCAGTGCCGAACTCGGTGGGGATGGTGTCGTAAACCACACCGTCCGAATAGAATACGGCGTCATAGGTCTTGGGAGTCCAGGTCGCATAGTAGGTCACGGTCTCGGCGGTGTCAAGATAGCCGAGGTCGGGAGTCCAACCAGCGAAGTCGCAGCCTTCCTTGGTGGGAGCCGCAGGAGCAACGACCATGGTGTCAAACTGAGTAGCGACATTCTTTGTGACAGAACCGTCGTCAAATGCGCCGCCGTTAGCGTCAAAGATCACGTCGTAGGTCTCAGCGATAAGGCCGAAGTAAAGCTTGACGGTATGAGCGGGAACAGTAGCACCCTCCGGGAGCAGAGTGGTGAGTGAGATATCCGTATATGCGGGTGACAGCTTATAGCCCTCGGGGACGACATATGCGGGAGGAGTGGCAACGATAGCGCTGCCGTACTCGGAATTCACGCTGCCGACGAACTCGAAGCCCGTCTTATCCGCTGCCGATACATAATAACGGGTATCATAGGTAGCGGTGGAGAATACTGCGTAATAAGTGGTATCCTCGGTCGGGTAAACCGCCGGGAATCCGGTGATCTCTTCAAATGTTGCATCCGAAGTCCAACCGACGAAGTGATTGCCTTCCTTGGTGGGATCTGCGGGGGCAACGAATGCATCGCCTGCCGTGACGGTAACCGTCTCGTCGGCAGTCTTGCCGTCATTGTAAACGAAGGTGATGTCAACATTGTTGATCCACAGAGCCTTGAGGGTGATATCGTCATAGCCGAGCTCAGCCGGGATAGCGATAACATCATCAACGGTGGGATTCTCAACGCTTGCATCGACCCAGCCCATGAAGGTCGCGCCGTCTTTGCTGACCTCGGGAACGAGGGAAGCATTGACTGCGTCGCCGATGTTGGCGGTGATACCTGCGTCGGTGGGATAAACGAAGCTGTCGGAGCCGGTCGTGAATGCGCCGCCGTTAGCATCGAAGGTGATGGTGCTGTAGGTGCTGACCGGATGCCTGTCGTCTATCTCGATATTGACTGTGTGGTCATACATATTAATGACATTGGGTTTGACACCGCCGTCTCTACCAATGGGCAAATTAACGTGTGCCATATAGCGTTCTTCCGTCTGAACGGTACTTTCGAGGAAGAAGAAATTGCCCCAGCCGCTTGCCGAGTCAAGAACCGTAAGGTCAAGCTCCGCAAACCACTTGTCACCACTAATTACTTTATCTCTTTCATCTGCATACACATAGTTCAAGGTAATTGCATTGTGACTATCGGAATAATCTTGTGCAATATAGCCATACTCAACCAGCTCTTTATATCTCGAACTTCTTGCAGGATCGATTTTGTTAAGTGTACCTGAAGCTCCGACCTTCGCTGCAGAACTATCGGGGTCCGTGTTGAAGGTTGCGGGTGTCAGCTCCATGACTTCGTATTCATCTGTAAAGAAATTATTGTCATAGAATACGATCAAATTTCCGGCGTTGGTGAAATAGTTGGTATCAAGATAGATCCTTGCTTTCACTTTCTCGCCGGGTTTAACTCTCTCGGTGTAGATCCACTCACCTGTTGCTTCATCAAGCCTGAATATCTCAGTCTTGAAGGCGGCGGTCTCTTCGCCGGTGAACCTGCTGGTCCAAATGGCAACATACTCGGTATCCTCTGCCGGGAAAGCATTGATAGTGACGGGATCAGTTGTGCCTTTAACAGCCCAGCCGACGAATGTTGACGCAAACTTCTGGGGAACGGGTGCGGTTAATTCCGAACCTGCTTCGCCGCTGACTACTGTAGTTTCTTTATCATCAATATATCCGCCGTTAGCGTTGAAAGTGACATCAACATAATTATTGTACAGGGTAACGGGAATGTCGCTGTATGTGAACTCGACATTCCAGTTTGACATGCGAACGGTTTCATTTTTGTTGTATTGACCTTTGGGAACGTTAATAAAGCCCTCAGGATAACTGCTGGTCTCTGTCGTCTCTTCAACGGCAAAGAACCTGCCAGTACCCTCTGCGTCTTCCTTAACTTTCAGGTCAAATTCGCAAAGCCAATTGCTTGATTTAATGAAGTTATTTCCTTTGCCGCCAAAGTCGTAAGCAATGGAAAAGAAATTGTGTGAAGCAGCAAAATCAGCAGAGACTTTTCCTGCCGCTACCATCCGATTCATAACTCCGGCGGCGGATTTTGAACCGTAAAACTTGCCGCTTATTGAATATGCTCCGGATTGATAATAGGGATTAACTGCCAAATCCTGTTTTTCCGAGGGATAAGCATCCTCAAAGAAATCGTTGTTATAGAAAAACAACAGGTCACCGCTGCTTGTGCAATAGGCTGTTTCAATATAAACCCTTGCCTTTACGGTTTCACCGCGCCTAACCTTCTCGGTTTCTGTCCATGTACCGTTAACTTTTCTGAATATTTTGGTCGATATTTCAAGCGTGTTGCCTTCGCTTGTATTGACATCCCACGCGGATGCAACAACTGAAATCGAGCCGAAAACCATCAAAAATGCCAGCGCTACAGCGACTAACCTTTTGATTTTTGTCATGAGAGAATTCCTCCTTATATTATACCGAACCGGCTCGCCGGATCGGAATACAAAAGCGGTTGTGCCGGCCGCCTTCGCTAATCCAAAAACGATTTTCTGTTCTCTGCGGGGATTGCTCCCCGCAGAGAATGTCGGTGGTATAATTACTCTCTAACCGGTCTGCCTGTTACCTGATCAATATCGTTTCTCAAAAGGGCTCTGCCATTGATATCAGAAGCATCGCTGGAATTGACCTTTCCGTCTCCGTTAAGATCTGCTGCCATAGCCATGTAAACCTTATAATTTGCGTTGTCCGTGCGGACACCGTCGACATAAATCTGCTTGCATGACCAATCAGTAACATAAAGCGCTTCGTCAATAGCAATAGAATAATCAACTGCGTTGACGCTGGAGTCGCCGTTAAGATCGCCGAAGATAACAACATAATAGGTTTCAAGGAGTTCGCCGGTAACATTGTCGTAAAGCTTAATTCTGGTGCCGGTACCGAAGCCGTTTGCGGTGGCGGTAACGGTGAAGTGACCGTCGCCCTCAACGTCAAGGTAGGTGTTGTAGGTAGCCTCGCTCATACGCTCCTGGAGACCGTAGATGACCATGTTATCTCTGTCGATAACAGTGGTGGAGCCGGCCTTCGGGATAAGAGTTACGGGTACTCTCTCGAACTCTGCATAGATATCAATGTCGTTTGCGGGCATAACTGCGGGAACATCCTTCCAGCCCTTGAATACGTAGAACTCCTTGGTGGGAGGATTCGTGGGCAGAGTGATTTCGCTGCCGACCTTAACAAGAGTCTTTTGGAACTCAACGCCGTCCGCCCAGAAGGTTACGGTGTAAGCGTCAACGGTGCCGGTGCTCTCGAAGGAAGCGATGATGATAAGATTCTCGGCGGGCATGGTCGTCGGTATCTCCATTGACCAGCCGGTGAAGGTCATCTTGTCAACAACGGGATCTGCGGGAGCGATAACGGTATCGCCGTACTTGTAGGTCTCAACAGTCTTCTGACCGTTTACGATATAGGTGATAGTGTATTCGACAGCTTCCCACTTGGAGGTGAGAGCAAGGTCGTTTGCAGGCATCGTGGCGGGAGCCTTGTTGCCCTGAGCGTCAACCCAGCCGACGAATTCCATGCCGGTCTTATCGGCAGGAGTTACATCGGGAAGCGCTGCGCCGTAGCGGACTGTGTACTCAACGCCGTCGAAGGTTGCGGTGTAGACGTTTCTCGAATACTTAAGGACGAGCTTGGTGCTGCCGTCGCCCGCGATAATAGCGGTGAGGGTGCTCTCTGCAGCGTTGAAGGTGAAGCCGCTGACTTCGCCTGCCACTGCGGATACGCTCTGGCCGGTAGTGCCTGTGAGCGAGGTCGAGCCGGAAAGCTCGTATACGCCGTCAACGTTCTCAAGATATATCTCTATAGCATAGGGAACGTTATCGTCGCTGACGATATTCGGCTTATAGGTTACGTCCTTCGCGGGAACCTTACCGGTGAAGGCTTCGCCGTCACCATCGACCCAGCCGACAAGGGTCATGCCATCGGGAACAGTGATCGAAGGAGCGGTGATGTCTGAACCGAACTCAAATTCGCCGCTTGAGATCTCTGCGCCGTCAGCGTCAACGAACTTAACTGTGTACTTGTTGGCAATATTGGTGCCGTTGATGACAAGAGCGTCATCTGCGGGCATGGTATCGGGCTTATCTGTCCAGCCGCCGAAGGTGTAGCCGGCGGGTGCGGTGTACTCATAATCGGCAATTGCCTCACCGAAGGTTACGGTGGTGGTGCCGACGATCTCGCCGTTGACCTTCCAGGTTACGGTGTAGGTCTTGGCGGTGAGCTTGCCGCTGATGACAAGAGCGTCATTTGCGGGCATGGTGGCGGGAACATCTACCCACTCGAAGTCATAGCCTGCTGCGGGAGTATATGCGGGAGCCGCAAGAGCCTCGCCGTACTTAACCTCGGTGGTGGTGGTGAAGTCGTCGCCGACCTTCCAGGTTACGGTATAGGTCTTGGGAGTGGTGGTGCCGTTAACAACGATTTCGGAATCGGGCATAGTCTCGGGCTTATCGGTCCAACCGCTGAACTCATAGCCCTCGGGGGCGGTGTAGTCATAATCGGCAATTGCATCGCCGTAAGAAACTACGGTCTCGCCGACCTTCTCGCCGTTGACCTTCCAGACTACCTTGTAGCCGTTTGCAACGGTGGTGCCGTTAACAACGATGTCGTTCGCGGGCATGGTATCGGGCTTATCTGTCCAGCCGCCGAAGGTGTAGCCGGCGGGTGCGGTGTACTCATAATCGGCAATTGCCTCACCGAAGGTTACGGTGGTGGTGCCGACGATCTCGCCGTTGACCTTCCAGGTTACGGTGTAGGTCTTGGCGGTGAGCTTGCCGCTGATGACAAGAGCGTCATTTGCGGGCATGGTGGCGGGAACATCTACCCACTCGAAGTCATAGCCTGCTGCGGGAGTATATTCGGGAGCCACAAGAGCCTCGCCGTATTTAACATCGGTAGTGGTGGTGAAGTCATCGCCGACCTTCCATGTTACGGTGTAGGTGTTGATATCCCACTGACCGATGAATTCGTCGTTGCTCTCAACAATCGCAGGCTCGTGATCCCAGCCGAGGAAGGTGTGGCCTTCCATAGTAGGATCGGCAACTGCGTTGGAGATATCGGTGTTGAATTCATAGTCCTGCTCGTGGAGGACTATGCCGTTTGCCTTATCAGCTTCGCTCTTATAGAAGACGATGTGGTAAACGTTGATGTTGTAAACGCCTTCGAAAACGAACTCGGTGGCTGCCTTATCGTCGTCGCCGGTGAGAGCCTTAACGGTTGTCGGGAAGGTAACGGCAGCGCCGTTGTAGTTCCAAACGCCGGTGAAGGTGTAGCCCTCGACTGCCGCATCCGCTTCGGTGATAGCGTCGATAGCATCCTCATAGGTGACAGTCCAGTCAAGGAGATTGCCCTCGGGGCCCTTGAATATTACCGTATACTCGATATCAGTGAAGAGAGCATGGAGCTTAACATCCTGAGTCAGAGCAGCGGGAACATCGCTGTCCCAGTCAACGAATCTCTTGCCCTTGAGGGTCGGAGCTTCCTTGGCGGTGGGAGCGGTGCCGTAATCGAGAGTCTCGGTGAAGTAGACCTGAGTCTCAGCCTCATCGTAATAATAGGTTATGGTGTAACGATTGATGGTAAGAGTACCATTGATAACAAGGTTATCGTCGTCAGGCATCGCCGAGGGGATATCGCCCCATGCGAACGAATGACCTGCGGGGATAGTGTACTGAGGAGCCGTGACTGCCTCGCCGTACTTAACCTCGGTCGAGTTATAATACTCGCCGTTGATCGTCCACTTAACGGTGTAGGTCTTGATGGTGGTGGTACCGTTGACCTCAATGTTGTTAGCGGGCATTGTAGCGGGCTTATCGGTCCAACCGCTGAAGGTGTAGCCGGTGGGAGCGGTGTAAGCATAATCCGCTATCTCTGCGCCGTAGACCGCATTGGTGGTCGCGACAACTTCGCCGTTGACCTTCCAAGTTATGGTGTGAATGTCGGCTCTGAGAGTGCCGTTGATAACGAGGTTCTCGTTGTCGGGCATGGTCTCGGGCTTATCAAGCCAGCCGCTGAAGGTCGAGCCGACAGGAGCATCGTAATTAAAGTCAGCAATGGGCTGACCGAAGGTCTCGGTGGTGGTGCCGACTACCTCGCCGTCAACCTTCCATGTTACGGTGTAGGTCTTGGCGGTGGTGGTGCCGTTGACGGTGATGTTGCTTGCGGGCATGGTCTCGGGCTTATCGGTCCAACCGCTGAAGTTGTAACCGGTGGGAGCAGCATACTCATAGTCTGCGACAGCGTCGCCGAACTTAACAGTGGTCTCACCGACCTTCTCGCCGTTGACATTCCATGTAACGGTGTAGGACTTAGCGGTGGTGGTGCCGTTAACGGTGATGTCGCTTGCGGGCATGGTTGCGGGCTTATCGGTCCAGCCGCTGAACTCATAGCCTTCGGGAGCATCAAACGCATAGTCAGCAATAGCATCGCCGAACTTAACGGTGGTCTCGCCGACCTTCTCGCCGTTGACATTCCATGTTACGGTGTAGGTCTTAGCGGTGGTGGTACCGTTGATGGTGATGTCATTTGCAGGCATGGTTGCGGGGATCTCATCCCAAGCGAAGTCATAGCCTGCTTCTGCGGTGTAATCGGGAGCAATGATTGCGTCGCCGTACTTAACGGTAGTAGTGGTAAACTCCTTGCCGTCGACGGTCCATGTGGCCGTGTAGGAATTGGCTACATAGTAGCCGGTAATGACGAGATTCTCGTCTGCGGGCATGGTCTCGGGAATACCTCTCCACTCGAAGGTGTAGCCTTCCTTCTCAATGGGAGCTTCGGGAGTAGCTATAGCCTCGCCGAAGGTAGCCTGAGTCTGCTTATAGGTGCCCTGCTCGCCGTCGATCTTCCAGGTCACGGTGTAGACGATCGGGGTATAAGCACCGGTGATCTCAACATCCGCGGCAGGCATGGTGGCGGGAGCCGAACTCCATGCGAAGTTATAACCGGCCTTAGCGTCAACTGACGGAGCGGCGGGAAGCTCGTCGCCGTAAGCAACGGACTCTTCCTTAACGGTAACGCCGTCAACGATCCACTTGACGTTGTAGGAATTCTTTGACCAAACGGCCTTGTAGGACATATCGGCGCTTGCAGTCTCGGGAAGAGTCTGGACGTCGTCAACGGTGGGATTCTCAACGGTGGAGAGAGCCCAGCCCTTGAATTCATAGCCTACTCTGGTGGGAACGGGAGCGTTAACAGCTTCGCCCTCGTTGACCGTTACGGTCTTAGCCTCGGTCGAAGCGTCGGCAAATGCGCCGCCGTTAGGATCGAAGGTGAAGTTAAAGGTGGTAGCTGCGGTGGTCTCATAAAGAGCGTTATAAGTATCAACATCATAGTTGTACCTGATAGCGGAGACGTCAACGCAGTCCGCTGCGGTAGCGGTGGCAAGATCGACGGTGGAGGGAACCCAGCCAACGAACGATTTGCCGCCGGGAGCGGTAACGGCTGCGGGCTGATCAGCGGCTGAGAGAACCTCACCGATGAAGCCTTCACCGGTTGTGAACTCGGAAGCACCGTTTGCAAAAGTGCCTTCGCCCGCGTTGAATTTAACGGGGTTGGTGAAGGTCAGCGTGCTGTCCTCATCCTGGTCGTAGAGTTCAGGCTGGATCTTCCAGTCAACACTGTCTTGGAATTCAGGATAATTGCCAGCAATGTTTTGCCCTTCGCGCTCATCTGAAACTTTACCTATAATAATAGGATTGTCCCATGAGTAATCATCATCAGGATCTGTAAAACATTTTTCAGGAGCAAAGAACTGCGCCGATCCCTCGGCATCGTCCGCAACAATATAGCTAAATTCTAACGACCAATCTTTGGTATTAAACTTGGTTGCCAGTCCGGATTCCTGCTTATAAAACAGATAACCATAGTTATCATATGTGTCAGCAGGAAGATAGCCATACTCCATCATCAAATCTGCAATCGGACCTGTTTCGGTGCTAAAGAAGATTCCCTGTGCGATAACATTTGTAACACCTTTATAATCAGTTCCTGTAGGTTCATGTTTGGATGCATCAAATTTTATGTTGTGCTTATTGAACAGCCAAAAGAATGTCGCTGTGCTCATAACAAAATCCGAATTAATATTAACTCTGATTTTGATTTCTTCTCCACGCGCAGCTTTGGTTGTTCTCACCCACTCTGTGCCATTATATCTATAGAACTTTGTATCAAAAGATACTGTTGTTCCTTTTCCGTCATTGAAAGTTGCCGATCCCAAAACCGACATACTACCAAGCAAAAGTAATAGCACAAGTGTAACTGAAACTATTCGTTTCAAGGATTTCATGTGGTTTCCTCCCTAATTAAGAGATAATCATGTGAGTAGGTCTATGCCTTTCTCAATCAAACCATGAAAACTTTTCCTCATCTGCCCCGAAGTTAAAAACTTCGGGGCAACATTTGATTTACTTTGCCGTACCACTTACTTGATCAACAGTCATTTTTTTATCAATAACATTGTTGAATTTGCCAAGGTCATTGATGGTAACTCTACCATTTCCATCAAGATCCGCGGCTTTTATCATGTAGTAGATACCATTTCTTGCAAGCGACCAGTGCTTTGAGTTGAGTTCGCTATTAAGCAACGCTTTATCATTAATCGTGACTCTTGCATTGCCGTCAAGGTCGCCGAAGTAAACGATATAGAACTGCTCAACAAGGACATCTTCGCCGGTAGCGCAGTCATAGACCTGAACAAGAGCGCCTGTACCGTAGCCGTTGCCGTTGACGGGAGTTATATCGAAACGTCCGTCGCCCTTAACGGTGAAGTACTTGCCGTTCTTCATGTTGGAGCCGCTGACTCTGCTGGGCAGACCGTAGATGAACCATCTGCTGTAATCGCCTGCGGTTGCGGGCTGATAAACAGTGTCGGTCACGGTGTTGTCCGCAAGCTGCTCCTTAACGATGACCTTACCGGTCGTGTATCTCTCGATAACGGTGGTAGTGCCGTCGGCGGGAACGAGCTTAACGGTTATTCTCTCGTAGCGAGGATAGAGCTTGAGCTCTGTCTCGCCGTCTGCGAGAGCGGGCATCGTAGCGCCGGCCTCATACTTGTTGCCGTCAGCGTCGAACCAACCGAGGAAGGTGTAATGGTTCGTATTGACGGTAGTAGGAGTTGCGGGCAGGACGATCTCATCGCCGTACTTAACGCCTGCGGTGTAAGTGTAGTCGATGAACTGAGGATTCTCAACGCCTGCGGGGCCGTGCTCGGAAGCCTCATACTGATAGAATCTGACGGTGTAGCCGGTGGTAACGAATCTTGCGGTGTAAACTACATCCGCTGCGGGCATTATTGCGCCCTCAACGAGCTTCACGCCGTTTGCGTCATACCAGCCGTCGAAGGTCGAACCCTCGACATAAGGCTCGGACGGGAAATCAATGACTTCGCCGACTGCCATTGTGAACTTCTCGTATTCCTCACCGTTTGAGATGAAGGTTACGGTGTACTTGTCCGCAATAGCTTCCCATGTAGCAACATAGGTGGCGGGGGTCATGGTATCAAGATAACCGACTTCCCTATCCCAACCGACGAACTTGTAGCCCTCTCTGACGAGCTGATCGTCAGCAGGAGCAACGATAAGGTCGCCGAATGCGGTGGGAACGGTCTTCTCGGTGGCGCCGTCTGCGAATGCGCCTTCGCCTGCGCTGAATACGACGTTGACGATCTTGGCAGTGGTCTTACCGTAGAGGGAGACATCCGCCGCCTCGACAACTGCGCCCTCTGCAAGAGCGGTGGTCATTGCGCTGTCGGTGAACCAGCCTGAGAATTCATAGCCTTCGGGAACCTCATAACCGATGTAAGAGGTCGGGATGGCCGTGCCGGAGCTCAAGCGATATGAGCCCTTGAATTCGCCGTCAACATAGTACTTGACGTTGTAAGTCAGAGTCTCGTAAACAGCGGTGAAGGAAGCGCCGCCGATGGGCATGGTCGAAGGCTCATTGCCGTCGGCGTCAACCCACTTGATGAAGGTCTTGCCCGGTACTGCGGGAGCAGCGGGGGCAGCGATCGGCGCGCCGTAGAGTGCATTGACAGGCTCCTCAACGCCTTCAAATGATGCCGAATAGGTCTTTCTTGCGATATAGACCTTCAGGACGGTGCTGCCGTCAGCGGCGATAACGCCGGATTCGACTGCGCCCTCATGAGCGGCATTGTGCTCGAAGCCCTCTTCTACAGTGTAGAAGCCCTCGACGGTGACGGCGCTGCCGGTCTTGCCGGTAGCGGTCTCGGTCTTGGAGAGAGCATAGGAGCCGTCGGTAGCCTGGACATAGATCTCGACGCTGTAGTTAACGCCGTCAGCCTCAGTCCAAACTGCGTAGAAGATAACTTCGCCTTCGTCAAGATCGACATCGAGAGTGCCGAGGTCTGCGAGAGCAACCTTGGATTCTGCGGTTGCAGCCCAGCCTGCGAAGGTGTAGCCTGCTCTTACGGGAGCCGCAGGAGCGACTATAGCCTCGCCGAAGGTGGCTTTAACGAGAGTCTCAGTGCTGCCGTCGGCGAATGCGCCGCCGTTAGCGTTGAACTTAACGCCTTTGCCGTTAACTTCGGGGTCGAAGGTCTTGACAGTCCACAGAGCCTTGATGGTCACATCGCCTGCGGGCATGGTTGAGGGGAATGCCTCAGACCAACCTGCGAAGGTGTAACCGGTCTTGGTGGGAGCTGCGGGAGCGACAACGTCGGTGCCGTAGTCCTGAGTTATCGGGGCTATTGCGGTGCCGCCGTCGGTATCAACGGTGATGGTGTACTGATTGACAGTCCACTTTGCCTTGATAGTCATGTCGCCTGCGGGCATGGTCGAGGGAATCTCGGTATCCCAGCCTGCAAAGGTGTAGCCGGTCTTGGTGGGGTCAGCAGGAGCAACGATCTCAGTACCGTAGTTCTGAGTTATCGGAGCCACATAGCTGCCGCCGTCAACATCAAAGGTGATGGTGTACTTGTTAACAGTCCACTTTGCCTTGATAACGGTATCCTTAGCGGGCATGGTTGCGGGAATGGTGGCATCCCAACCGGCAAAGGTGTAACCCTCCTTGGTGGGATCTGCCGGAGCAACGACTGCGGTGTTATAGTCCTGAGTTATGGGAGCAACATCGCTGCCGCCGTCGGTGTCAAATGTGATTGTATACTGATTGATCTTCCACTGAGCCTTGACGGTGATGCTCTCTGCGGGCATGGTCGAGGGAATCTCTCTATCCCAGCCTGCGAAGGTATAACCGGTCTTGGTGGGGTCAGCGGGAGCAACGACGTCGGTGCCGAAGTCCTGAGTGATCGGGGCTATGGAGTTGCCGCCGTCGGTGTCGAAGGTGATGGTATACTGATTGACATTCCACTTAGCCGTGATGGTTACGTTCTCGGCGGGCATGGTGGCGGGAATAGCCTTATCCCAGCCTGCGAAGGTGTAGCCGGTCTTAGTGGGGTCAGCGGGAGCTGCAACATCGGTGCCGTAATCCTGAGTGATTGCGGGAACGTCGCTGCCGCCGTCGGTGTCAAAGATGATAGTATACTGATTGATAGTCCACAGAGCCTTGACGGTGATATTCTCGGCGGGCATATTCTCGGGGATCGTCTTATCCCAGCCTGCGAAAGTATAACCGGTCTTAGTGGGATCTGCCGGACGGGCGACTGCGGTGTTATAGTCCTGAGTGATCGGAGCTATTACGGTGCCGCCGTCGGTATCGAAGGTGATAGTATACTGGTTGATCTTCCACGTTGCGGTAACGGTCACATTGTTTGCGGGCATAGTTGCGGGCACCGTGCCGTCCCAGCCGGTGAAGGTATAACCGACCTTGGAGGGAGTCTCAGGCTCAGCGACTATTGCGCCGAAGTAGTAATCGTTCTTTGTAAGAACGCCGTCAACGATAACGGAGAAGGTGTAGGTGTTTCTCTTGATGTGGACTTCGAGGACGGTGGAGCCGTCGGCTGCGATGACGCCGGTGCGGGCTTCGTCCGCATAAGCGCTGTCGAGCACAAGTCCGTCAGTCAGAGTGTAAAACTTATCGGCGGAAACAGCGTCGCCGGTCTTGCCGGTGGTCACTTTAACTTCGGGATCGCCATAGACGCCCTCGGTATTCATAATGTAGATCTTGACGGTGTATTCAACGCCGTCGGCCTCTGCCCATACTGCATAATAAGTGATGCTGGTATCGGAGAGATCGGTGGTGAGGTTGCCGAGATCGGTCGAGCCTGCAAGTGCGCCTGCGCTGGTCGCCCAGCCCTTGAAGACGTAGCCTGTCCTCGTGGGAACACCGGGAGCAACGATAGCGTCGCCGAAGGTTATATCAATAGCCTTGACTGTCTCGCCGTCGTCAAATGCGCCGTTGTTGGCGTTGAAGGTGATCTTGCCGATGTAGGTCTCTTTCTCCCACACTGCGTAGAAGGTAAGAGGAGCGTCGGGGTCGATGACCTGGGTCAGGTTGCCGAGTGACTCAAGAGGCTCGGTGGCGGTTGAGGTTGCTGCCCAGCCCTTGAAGGTATGGCCTGCCTTGATGGGCTCCTCAGCGGGAGCGACAATCGGCTGATCGAAGGTGGCGGCAACTCTGACGGTGGTCATACCGTTTGCAAATGCGCCGGTATTTGCGTCGAATTTAACGCCGTTATTCTCTGAATAGCTGATCGCTTTCCATGCGGCATAGTAGGTAAGAGTGGTCTCGTCGAGATCGACGGTGAGGTTGCCGAGATCGTGTGAACCGGTCTGAGCGCCACTTTCGCTTGCCCAACCCTCAAAGGTGTAACCCGTTCTGGTCGGAGCTGCGGGAGCTGCAATGGTCTCGCCGTAGGTAGCAGCGACTCTCTTGACAGTCTCGCCGTCTGCGAATGCGCCGCCGTCCGCGTTGAAGGTGATGCCGTTCTCTGCGGGGTAGGTCTCAACCTTCCAGACTGCATAGAACACCACGGTGCTGTCAGCGGTTATCTCCTGAGTAAGAGTGCCGAGCTCAGCGGGGATGGTTGCGCCGGAATTCTTTGACCAGCCGAGGAAATCATAGCCGCTTCTTACGGGGTCACCCTCGGGAGCGGTGATAGCCTCGTTAAAGGTTGCGGCAACGAGCTTCTCTGTCTCGCCGTCTGCGAATGCGCCGCCGTTTGCGTTAAACTTAACGCCGAGGCCGTCCTTAGGATCGTAGGACTTCGCAGTCCAGCGAGCGGTAAGGGTGAGAGTTGCGGTCTCGTTATCAATTGCGGGCATCGTGGTGAATACATAAGCCTCGTCTGCTCCGTCTGCGAACCAACCGACGAAATCATAGCCGGTCTTGGTGGGGGCTGCGGGAGCGGTAACTGCGGTGCCGTAATCCTGAGTTATCGGGGAAACGGGAGTGCCGCCGTCGGAGTCAAAGGCGATGGTGTATTCATTGACTTTCCATGTTGCGTTGATGCGAAGGAACTCGCCCTCAACAACAGGCATAGTCTCGGGAACTTCGGGGCTCCATTCAACGAAGGTGTAGCCTTCCTTGGAGGGAGTTTTCGGAGCGGCGATCGTCTCGCCGAAATCGGCGGTGACGGTCTCAAGAGCCTCGGCGGCGTCCGCGTCAATGAAGAACTTGATGGTGTAGGTGTTGGCTTTCCATGTACCTACGAATTCAAGGTCGTTTGCGGGCATTGCGCCGGGTGCGGGCGACCATGCAAGGAAGGTGTAGCCTGCTCTTGCAGTGGCCTCGGGGGCCGCTATCTGCTGGCCGTAAACGGTGGGAACGGTCTTGAACACAACGCCGTTGTCCTTATCCGCCTGGGTCAGGTAGAAGATTGCATTGTAGGTGTTATCGGAGAATACGGCGTAGAACTTGTAGCCGCTCTCGTTCATAACAAAGGTAGTGGGGTCAACGATGGTATCTGAGCCTTCGGTATCGGTCCAGCCGATGAAGGTACGGCCGGTGCGGCCGGGCTCTGAGGGAACCTCGAGCTTCTCGCCGAATGCGATATCAAGGGTATCATAGACCTCGCCGTCAACGTAGTAAACAACATTGTAGTCGTTTGCTACCCAAGTTGCGTAGTAGGTCTTACCGCCGTTTTCATCCATGAAGCCGACGTCGGGAGTCCAACCTGCGAAGGTGTAGCCCTCAAGGGTGGGGGCGGCAGGAGCGATTATCGCTTCGCCGTAATCCGTGTCGACAGTGGTCTCTTCCTTACCGTCTGCAAACTTACCGCCCGCAGCGTTGAAGGTCGAGGTGTAGGTCTTAACTTTGGTCTTGGTATAGAGCTTAAGGTTCGCAGCGCCCATGACGGTGCCCTCAACGAAAGGCACGGTGCAGTCGGGATCGGTGAACCAACCTGTAAGCTCATAACCAACGGGAGCCGAAGCGCCCGGTACGTCAGTTTTTACAACGGAGCCGTAAGGCACACGGTTGGTGGCGACGAATGCGCCGTCAACATAATATCTGACTTCATAAGTGTAGGTATCCCACTGAGCAACGTAATCGGTCGTAGCTTCGGGGAAGCTCGAGGGAACGCTGCTGCTCCAGCCGATGAAGTAGTAACCGGTCTTTGAGGGTTCGTTGACCTTTGAGGTGTCGAACTCCTGACCTGCATAGCCGTCAAAGCTCTGCTTCACTTCGCCGTCAACGATGAAGTTCATCTTGACGTTGAGCGCCCACTTTGCGGTGTAGGTAACATCGGAGGTGGGGAATACGTTGGGGATCTCGACCACATTACCGCTTGCATCCATCCAACCGAGGAAGGTGTAACCCTCTTTGGTGGGGTCGGCGGGGGCAACAAGCTCCGTGCCGGGAGTCTTATCGGTATAGGGTGCGGGATCGATCGTCGAACCGCCGTCGGTGTCAAATGTTACGGTAACATTCTTTACCCACTCTGCGGTAAGGGTGAGATCCTCAGCGGGGATCTCGGTGGGGGCAGCGACTATCTCGCCGCTCTCATTTTTCCAGCCGACGAAAGTGTAGCCTGTCTTCTCGACGGTGGGAGCGGTAACGACGGTGCCGATAACTCCGCTGAACTCCGTCTGACCGGTAACGGTGGTGGCGTCCTCAGCCTTAAAGACGAGGGTACTCATCACGGATACGGGCTGACTGCTGATGACTACAGTCGGGGTCCACTCAACCATGGAGAGGATATTGTCGAGGGTGCCGTCCGCTTCGCCTCTGGGGACGTCAATGTGAGCGTCCTCGCGGGTGCCTGCGGTCTTCACGGTATTCTCAACCACGAAGAGGTCGCCCTCGCCCGTCGCATCGTCTGCGACTTTAAGAGTGAATTCAAAGAGCCATGTGTCAGCGCTGTACTTGACATTGTTCTCAACATCAAGCATAAGGCTGACTGCAAAAGCGCCGTGGCTTGCAAGGAAATCGGAATCAACGTAGCCCTTGGCTGCAAGATCGCTCAGGTCGATATTCGCATCAGTCATGAAATAACCGGAAGCGCCGTTGACCTTGGCGAAGCTGCCCTCTTCCCTGTTGACTTCGAGTTCATTATACTCACCATATGAATGAGTGAAGAAACCCTTGTCATAGAAGAAAAGCAAGTCACTGCTGTTTGAGAAGTAATCCGTTCCCAAATAAACTCTTGCTTTGACGGTCTCGCCGGGCTTCGCTCTCGTGGTCTCGACCCACGAGCCGTCAACTTGTTTGAAGAATTTAGTTGCAAATGTCACCGTCGTGCCGTTTACGGTCGAATCATCCGCAAATGCCATGACGGAAACCGAACTGAAAATCATCAAAAGCGCAAGCAGAGCAGCAAGGACTTTCTTGATTTTTGTCATATGCTTCTATTCCCTCCTTAAATAAGTTTATAGGCCTGCCGGCAAAAACTTTGCCGAAATTATCAGTAAATCAGAAAGAATTTCTGCCTCACCTGCGGGCGGGGACGCCGCCCGCAGGATAATTTAACGTTTATCACGCATTGGGGATAACTTCGCCGGTGCTCTGATCGAATTTAGCGGCTCTCATTGTCACCTTGGTAACGAGAGTAAAGTCATCCGCCGTGATAGAGTCGTTTCTGTCGGCGTCGGCTGCGAGTACCTTGCAGTAATCGTAAGCCTCAGAGGACGCCGATGACCATGAAGTCTTACCGGTGGCCTCGCGATTGATAATAGAAGCATCCGTTGCGTTGACTATCGAGTCGCCGTTTACATCACCGAAGATGATGAGGTAATAGATCTCGACGACCTCGCCTGTCACTCTGTCAACGACCTCGATCTTGGTGCCTGTGCCGAGATACTTGAAGCTGCCGACCTTGGTGACTCTGATCTCACCGTCGCCGTTGACCTTGATGTAGTTTGCACGAAGGTCTTCCTCGGTGAGTCTCTCACTGAGGCCGTAGATATAGCCGGTGACAGGAGGCTGAATGTGGGCGTTCTCCTTATCAATGACCGTGGTGGAATCGCCGACCTTGTCAAGCGCTACCGTTACTCTCTCAAATACGGGGTAAACGGTGAGGTCGTTTGCGGGCATAGTGCCGAGATCCTCGACAACATCGGTGCCGTTGAGCGACCAGCCGACGAAGTTGTAGTATTCCTTAGCGGGCTTGTCGGCGGGAGCGGTTATCGCCGCGCCGAACTCGACGGTCGATACGCTGAAGTCGTCGCCGAATGCGTCGACGAACTTGAGCCTGTAGGAGTTGATCGTCCAGTGTGCGGTAAGAGTGATATTCTCAGCGGGCATGTAGGTGAAGGTATAAGCTTCATCGCCGAGGAACCAACCTGCGAAGGTGTAGCCTTCCTTAGTGGGAGCCGCGGGAGCAGTGACTACTGAATTGTAGTCCTGAGTTATAGCTTCAACGGGAGTGCCGTCCTGTGAATCAAAGCTGATGGTGAACTTATCGAAGCTCCACTTTGCCTTAAGAGCAACATTGTTTGCGGGCATGGTGCCGAAGACGTAAGCCACATCGTCGAGATACCAGCCGTCGAATACATAGCCCTTCTTGGTGGGAGCTGCGGGAGCCTCGGTCTGAGCGCCGTAAGCGTAGGTCCTGCTCTCGACGTTCGATCCGCCGTCGGAATCAAAGCTCATGACGTAGCTGTTGACATTCCAGAGAGCCTTGATGATAAGGCCGTCAGCGGGAGTTACGGGCATGGTCTTGGGGATCTCGGCATCCCAACCGGCGAAGGTGTAGCCGACCTTGCTCGGATTATTGGGAGCGACGATATTTGTGCCGTATGCCTGCTCAAGGGTGTCGTAAACAATGCTCGTATCGGCAGAGTCAACAAACACTATCTTGTAGGTGTTGACATCCCAGTGAGCTGTAAGCTCGACGTTGCTTGCGGGCATCGTGCCGAAGGTGTAAGCCTCATCGCCGAGATACCAGCCTGCGAATGTATAGCCTTCCTTGGTAGGAGCCGCGGGAGCCTCGGTCTGAGCGCCGTAGGCGTAAATCCTGCTCTCAACATCGGTGCCGCCGTCTGAGTTGAAGCTCATGGTGTATTCGTTAATAGTCCAGTGAGCAACAAGGGCAACATCATTTGCGGGCATGGTGCCGAAGATGTAAGCCTCATCGCCGAGATACCAGCCGGCGAAGGTATAACCGGTCTTGGTGGGCTCTGCGGGAGCCTCGGTCTTGGCGCCGAAATCATAGATCCTGCTCTCAACATCGGTGCCGCCGTCGGAATTGAAGCTCATGGTGTACTTGTTAACAGTCCACTTTGCGGTGATGATAAGGCCGCCGTCGGGAGTTACGGGCATCTTTGCGGGAACCTCGGTATCCCAACCCGCGAAGGTGTAGCCTGTCTTGGTGGGATCGTCGGGAGCCGTGATATCGGTGTCGTAATCCTGGTCGATCTGCTTATAAACAGTGCCGTCGGCATCCTTAAATATAATTGTATAGGAGTTTGCAGTCCATCTCGCCTCAAGGACAAGGGTCTTGTCCTCGGTGGTGATGTCGGGCATCGTTGCGGGGATGGTATATGCGGTATCGGTGCCTGCCACATACCAGCCGGCGAAGGTGTAGCCCGTTCTGACGGGATCTGCGGGAGCGGTGATGCTTGCGCCGTAGACGCCGGTGATATCCTTGACTGTCGAGTCACCGGTGTTGGTGAACTTGATGGTGTAGGTGTTCTGAGTCCACTGCGCTATGACGTTGGTGTTCCTTGCGGGCATGGTTTCGGGCTTACCTGACCAGCCTGCGAAGGTGTAGCCAATCCTTACGGGATCCTCGGGAGTCGGCATATCTGTCGCTGCGGTGCCGTAAGGTACGGAGTAGGTGATGTTATCCTCACCGTTCATGGGTCTGTAGACGAGGTCATAGGAATTGACGCGCCAAATGCCGACAAATTCGTTATCGCCTATCTTGACCTTGATGGGATTTGCATCGTCGTCGAAGTTCAGAACCTCGGTAGTTCCCTTATAGGCCCAACCGACGAAGGTGTAGCCTGTCTTGGTGGTCGATGCGGGAACAACTGCGCTGTCGTATTCAGCCTCATAGGAGCTGAAAGCGTCGGTCGCGTCAGCGTCTCTGTAGAACTTGACGGTGTACTTATTGACGGTGAAGCTCGCGGTAAGAACGTAGTCATTGCCGCTTGCGGGGATGGGCATAGTCGCGGGAACCGCGGGAGTCCATCCTGCGAAGGTATAGCCGTCCTTGGAAGCGTCGGCGGGGGCGGTCACGGGAGCCTCGTAATAATACTCGGTTCTCGAAGTCTCAGTGCCGTCAACAACGGTAACAAGGTTATACTTATTACGGGTGTATTTAACGGTAAGTCTGAGTGCGCCTGCCTCTGCGGTGGTAACGGTACCGCTCAGTACGCTGTTTGCCTTGTCGGCGGTGAAGCCGGCGATATCGGCAGGAGCGTATTCATCGGTCACAGTGCCGACCTTGCCGCTGAGAGTTATCGTCTCATCGGGGGTGGCGGGGTAATTGCCGTTGACATCCTGCTTATAGATATCAACATAATAATCTGCTATGTCTGCCTCCCAAACTGCATAGTAAGGAGCGGGAGCGGTGGTGGTGAGAGTGCCGAAATCGGTGATGATGTCAGCCTCGGTCGCCGTGGAGGTCGCTGCCCAGCCCTTGAAGATGTAGCCGTTTCTGGTGGGGGCCGCAGGAGCGGTTATTGCGCTGTCAAACGCAACGGAAACCGCAGTGCTTGCATCAGTGCCGTCATTATTGTAGAAAATAACATCATATTTGTTGGCGACGAAGCTGCCGGTGAGGGTAACATTTGCCGTTTCAACTGTAATGCTTTCTACCTTTACACCGTTGAGATACCAACCATCGAAAGTGTAGCCTTCCTTTGATTCTGCGCCTCTTACGGTTATGACGTCGCCGATATGAACGGGACCGTCGGTGTAAAGGGTTTCACCATTCACCGTATAAATTACATTATAATCTATAGCGGTGTAAACAGCGTAGTACGGAGTGGGCGAAACGGTCTGAAGAGTGCCGAGTGAGGTGCTGCCCTCGGTGGCATCCTTATCAAGTGACCAACCCTTGAAGGTGTAGCCCGGTCTGGTAGGAGCTGCCGGTACGGTGATGTTTGCATTGTATTTGATGCTTCTCGTCATCTGGGTCGCGCCGTTTGAGAATGTACCGCCGTTTGCGTCGAATATGACGTCAATTGCGATAGGATCAAATCTTGCAGTGTAGGTTCTGTCTGTTGTGGCAACGGTTGTGTCATTTACACCGTTCCATCTGGTGAAAGTATAACCTTCCTTAGCAGCGACTTCGGGAGCGATATCCTTAATGAGCGTGCCGTAAGGAGCTTCAACTACCTTAGGCTCGGTCGTGCCGTCTGCAAAAGTACCGTTATCACCGACATTGAAGGTGATTTTGAAGTTTGCAAGCTTGTAGTAAAGAGTTATCTCGGTAGTTCCGTCTGCAAGCACCTCAACATTCGTGGGCAGCGGATAGTTCCTGGAATCCGTAGCATCGAATGCGTACTTGGTGTTCGCTCTGGGAAGGCTGCTGACAAGGATGTAGTTGTGATTGTCAGCCGGAGTCTCGGGAGCAGTCTCGACAAAATCGAGGTAGCTACCTGTGAGTGCCTTCAGGTTGAATGAGCCGGAAGCCTTGAGGTATTCCTCCGCAACCTCGCCTGTGTCGACGTCGGTGTAGACCGCCTTGATCTTGTAATTGACCATTGCGGGCTCCCACTTGGCGTAGAAGTTAACGCCGTCGTGCGGGCAAAGCATACCGGGGATCTCTGCGTCGATCTTATTGCCGGAGGCATCAATGTAATACCAGCCTGTGAAGGTGTAGCCAAGCTCTCTGACAGTGCCTGACGGAGCGGGGATCGCAGTGTTGTACGGAACTTCGGCAGTTGAGAACGCGGTTTCGTCGCCCTCATGCTTATAGAAGTTAACGGTGTAGTTCTTCGGGGTCCACTGAGCGACATAAGTGGTCTCGGTGGCGCCTTCAGGCAGATAATAGCCCTCGATCCAAGTCTGAGTGGCGTCATTCTCGCCGACCCAGCCGGTCAGATCGTAACCTGCACAGACGGGAGAGGAATAATCCTGAATCTCCTGACCTGCACGGCCGGTGAAGGTCTTCTCAACATCGCCGTCCGCGAATGCAGCGCCGGGGAATGCGGTGCTGTTGGTCTTGACGGTAACGGTGGTCATCACGGGAGCGGTCTCGTCCAGAGTGACGGTAGCCGTTGCTTCCTCAAGATTCGGGATAACGACGTTGTTGTAGGTCTCGAATACGTTGGCAGCGTTCTTGGTCCAGCCGTAGAACATGGTGCCCATGATGTTATCGGGGGTTCTCGTCCAAGCATTGTCCATATAGACCTTGCCCGAGCCGGTTGCGGAATCCTTGATGACGAGCTTGAACTCAAGCATCCAGGTCTTGCCGTTCATCGGCGCAGTGGTGTGGGAGACCGAAACATCGGGGTCAATGGCGATCATCATTGCGTTGTAGTTCGCACTGTCGAGACCCGAGGGCCACTTGGAGGCGAGCGACGCATTGTTGGTGACGCCGTAATGAGTAGCGCTGATGCCCTTGATATAGTCGTTATCGGAGTTGAGAACGAAAGCATCGGAGCCGCTCTTATAAGGCTCGAAGAATCTGTTATCATACATGAATACGAAAACAGAGGAGCCGGTGTAGAAGTTGGTCTGTGAGGTCATTCTGAAAGTGATGATGTCGCCGCGCTTTGCGGTGGTCACTTCAACATCCTGACCGAGGAGCTTCTGATAAGCCGTGACATCAATGAACGCCGAATAATCGGTGGCGCTCCAGTTCGCTCTGAGCTCGACATCCTTAGTGGGGAATTTGTCGAACTTGAACTCGTGCCATTTGCCGTTCGCATCTTTGTATGACCAGTACTGGAACTCGTAGCCGAGTCTCCTGGGAACAGGCTGCTGATAGCCCTCAGCGAATGCGCTGTCGGCAAGGCCGGTCTCGGCAGGAATGCTGCCGGCGATGGTGTTGAAATCACTGGTCTCACTTGCGGGAATGTTGACATTGAAGCTGACGGAGACTTCCTGAGCTTCCCAGCCTGCATAGGCTACGAAGCCGGTCATGGTGTTTCTCGTCAGGCTCTTGCCGTATTTCCAGATCTCACCGTCGTCAGCCGCAACACCCTGGGTGCATTCCGCATCGTAGAACCAACCGGTGAAAGCGTAGCCTTCTCTGGTGGGATCCTGAGGAGCGGGAACTGCATTGCCGGAGGTGTAGTTGATGGTGTCGACCGGGGTACCGCCGTTGGAGTCAAAGGTGATCTTGCCGTTGACGTCCTCAAGACGGGCATACACCGTGGTGTTCTCGGTTACCGAGAGAGGCCATGTGACCTTGGTGGTGTAGGTAGCGTCGGTGTAGTAGTCGACGAATACATAACCCTCGATGTCGGTGAAAGCCGGCTTTGCAAAGTTAACTGCGCCGCCGAATTCAAGCGGGGTTGCTTCCGCCACTTTGACGGGGTCGAGACCCGCAGCGGAGAGGTCAACGGAGAGAGTGATGGGAGCGAGATCCCATTTTGCATAGACGAAAACATTGGAGGCAGGCATCGTAAAGGTAGCGGGAACCGGCTGTGCCCATGTGCCGGAATCGTAATACCAACCGCCGAAGGTGTAGCCGGCCTTTGTGCCGATATCACCGTCAAGGGTCGAGAGTGCGAATTCGCTGCCGTAGGTTACCTGGTAAGTGGGGACGACGTAGCCGTCCTGGGTGCTGGCGTCGTTATTGGCGGTGACTCTGACTGTGTAGCTCTTGGGGGAATAGCTGTAAGTCACGGTCTCCTTAGCGTTCTGACCGGAGAGGACGGTGGTGCCGGCGCTCTGGCCGACTACGGTGTAGCCCTCGATTGTCGCCGCTGCGTGGCTCATTACCGTGCCGGCAGGCTTTGTGGTCTCGCCGGTAGCGGGGTCGCTGGTCTGCGACGGGATGAGCTCGGTGTTGGTGCCGTCGATAACGTGTCTTATCTCAAACTGGACGTTGGGGTTGAAGCCCGCCAGTGCGTTGTAAGCGTTGATAAGAGCTCTCGTTGCCGCATTGATCGCCGTCTGGTTGGTGTCGGGGGTTGCGAGGATGATACCCGCGTTATCGTAAGCAGCCTTGAACGCGTTCCAGGTGGCTTCCGTGTATTTGCCCGCCTGGGGGTTTGCGCCCTTATTGAAAACGACCGTTACGTTTGCGCTATGAGCGGAGTCGCTGCTGTAGTCGAGCTTTGAGGTTGTGTAGTAGGCTGAGGAATCACCGTTGCGAACGCCGTTGTAAACGTTCCAAAGATCGGTGGTATCATAAACCTTGTAGGTCACGTTGATGAGAGATGATGTCTCGACAAAGTGTCCTGTGTCGTAGTCCTTACCGCCTTTTACATGGAAGCCGGTCGACCACTCGAATGTATCGGAAGTGGTTGCGCTGTATTCGGGGCCGGTGCCGCCGAACGGGATGAGGTTGTAGTTGCCGTTCCAAGTATCGGCAAAACCGACATCGTCGGCATGAAGAGCTCTGACGGCGGAAGTATCTACTGTCCACTGCGGTATCGTAGTTTCGGCAATATGCTGATCACCCATATTGATCTCGCTGTCATAAGTACCCATGGCTAGAAGCTCTGCAATGCCGAAGTCCGCTTTCTCTGCAACCGACATCGTCATCCTCATGTTGAGGTTCTTGATAGTGTCGGTGCCGGAGCCGCTGCGTTTATCCATGTAAACGGTGGATTCGGTTCTGTTGAAGTCGTTCGCAACGCCGAAGCTTATATTTGCCGTTTTGCTGTCCTCGTAGAACTTGCGGACGGTACCGGTGTCGTTATCAGCCTTACCGAATGCGTCGACATCGCCGCTCATTCCGCTTTCACAGCCGAGACCTTTAAGGGCGTTGCCGCTGAAAGGAGCGGAGGTCGAGAAGTCGATGTAGCCTCTGTCGGTCTTTTTGCTGTTATCCTGCCAACCGGAGTACATATTCACACCCTGGATGAGGAAAAGTACAGCCATACGTCCTGCGGAGTGGTTCCAAGTCTTTCTGCGTCTGGTAACATCGACACCGTTCTGTCTGAGGAAGTTCTCGGCGTGAGCGTAAGCCGTGGTCGTATAAGTGACGCCGCCGACCTTGTAGGTGATGGTGTAGGTCACGTTATCGCCGGCGTTAAGCGTGCCGCCCGAAACATTCACAGTGTAGGTGTAGGAATTACCATTCTGGACAGGCATGTCCATTGCGCCGAACTGAATGGAGCTCGCCTTATCCGAGGTGACCGTCGGGGCTTCGTCGAGCGCCGCGCCCGTGATCGTAAAGACGACCTTCGGATAGGACGGCGTTTCGCCTGCATAAGCAAGGGCAGAATATCTGCCGGTGTGAGCAGGGATACCCGAGGGTGTTGCCGATATAATGTCGGTACCGTACTGGAAAGTACCGGCCTTAGCAACACGAATCACTTTCGTAGTTGCCGAGGTGTCGACTGTAAAGTTGACCTTGGAGAAGGTCAGCTTGCCGTGCGTATAATTGCTTTCGTATGCCGAAGCAATCATTGACGCAGGCGCAACAGTGAGAACCATAGCAACTACGAGAAGCATGCTGATGATCTTCTTTGCTTTGCTCAAAAATAATCCCTCCAATTTAAAATTTTGAACATGGAATAGATGGGCACTATTACACATTGTTATTATAACATCCGCGGTCAAGCCTGTCAATCTTTATTAAAATAATTATATATATAATATTATATAAAAAACGGCAGGGTTTTTTTATAACCTTGCCGATATGCACAAATGCTTTTTGCTGTTTTTGTGGGTTTTGACAAATATCATTTTTTCTTGCGCTTTTCCCCCGTTTTTCTTGCCGGATCAATGCTCTCGGAGTGTCGATCGCCGCCCTCCCCTGCCCCGCCGACGGGCAGATTTTTGTAGGTAAATCGTACAAGCCCAAAGTGAATTTTTAACTGTATATTCACCGAATATTTACATAATGCCGACAGCGCAGAATTTGAGCTTTTCGGATTTTTATCCCCTTTGTGTGTCTTTCGATGCCGCCATCCGTGCCCTCCTCAAACAACACTTCACTGTAGTATCAAGGACTTTTTGCATTTTGGCGTCCGCAAGCTGTGTTGCCGCACGGATACGCGCCGGACGAGGCGCAGCCGCAGCTCGATGCGGTGCATTGAATAATTATGCATATTTATACATTCACTTTCAGACAGAAAAAGGCCGCAGGAGCAAGCCCCTGCGGCCCGGAATTATTCAGTTACAGACTGAGGTGAACCGTTGATCAGGCAACGGTAACATCTGCGCCGGCAACAGCGGATGACCAAGCATTGCCGCGAGCCTGAGCAGTTACCGTGGCGGTGCCAGCGGCAGCGAATCTGTACTTAACGACCCAAGTGGTGGTGCCGTCGCCGTTATCGGTAACGGAAACGGTGTTCTGCGAGGTCTTGAGATAGGTGCTGGACTTGCCGGCAACTGTCAGACGGATCCTCGAAGCATCACTGGTGGTCACGACGGTAACCTCTGCGAAGCTGCCCTTAGCAATAGCGTCGGCGGGAGTCGCAACGGAGATTACGCTGAAGGGATCCTTGCCCTCAACGGGGGATACGGTCTCAGCATACTTCGTGATCTTGATGTCGTAGTTATACTCGCTGTCGAGCCACTTATCGCCGTTAACCTTGCGATACTGGAGCTTCCAATTCTGGATCTGATAATCGTCGTTGCCGACATAGGAGAATCTGATCCTGATGTTCCAGGTCCTGACGCCGTCAGCGTCAGTGATGGTAAGGTTGTCGGGATTCTTAGCGGTGGTCGAGAAAGCGACGGTGGCAAGAGTGCCATCGGCCTCGGTCTTAGCGATCCTTACTCTGTTGACATTGGTCGAGGTAACGACGGTCAGATAGACATAGTCGCCACGCTTAACGGTAGTCTTGGAGATGGTAGCGGAGGTGAGATCGTTGGGATCAATAGGCTCAACGTCATAGGTGTTGACGAAGTCGTAAGCGACATCCTTGGGCTCCCAAGAATCTTCACTGTGAGTGACCTTAGCGCGGACCTTATAAGTGCCCTCGGTGTAGATAGCTCTGATGCTCCAAACCTCGTAATCGGTGTCAGCGGAGCCGAGTGCAACTTCTTCACCGGCTGCATTGTAAGCCTTGATGAGGAAGAGACCGGTAGCCTCGACGTCGTTGAGGTCGATGATGGGATCGTGTCTGTCATACTGCCAGTAGACCTCGGAGCCGCCGGTGTAAGCAAACTCGATCTTGATCGGGCTGCCCTTAACGGTGACTTCGTAATCAGCAACCTGTCTGCCATAGACGTTAGGAGTAACTCTGGTAACATTCTGGATGCGGCAGATGCTGAGATCCTGCTTCCACTGAGCGGTGAAGGTGATGCCCTCAGAGGTCATGTTGCCGATTGCGGGTGACCAACCGTTGAAGGTGTAGCCATACTTGGTGGGCTCTTCGGTGGGAGCAACGATAGCAGTGTCAAATTCGGTGGGAACGGTAACGCTGGTCTTGCCGTCGGCGAAAGCACCGCCGTTAGCGTCGAAGATAGCGTCATAGGTGTTAGCCTTGAACTGAGCGGTGTAGGTAACATCCTCAGTGCCCATTGCTACAAGCTCCTTATCCCAACCGGTGAAGGTGTAGCCGAGCTTGGAGGCCGGAGGAGCAACGGGGATCTGACCGAACTCAGTGGGAACGATAGTCTCAACGCCGTCAATTACGAAGATAGCGTTGTGGCTGTCGGTGGACCACTTAGCGGTAAGGGTGATGTCCTCAGCGGGCATGGTGGTGAAGGTGTAAGCAACGCCGTCCTTATACCAGCCTGCGAAGGTGTAACCGGCCTTGGTGGGAGCTGCGGGAGCAGCAACTGCGGTGCCGTAATCCTGAGTGATAGGAGCGACATCGGAGCCACCGTCGGTATTGAAGGTGATGGTGTACTGGTTAACAGTCCACTTAGCGGTGATGGTCATGTCCTCAGCGGGGATGGTCTCGGGGATATCCTTATCCCAGCCTGCGAAGGTGTAACCGACCTTAGTGGGAGCTGAGGGAGCAGTAACTGCGGTGCCGTAATCCTGAGTAATGGGAGCAACAGCAGTGCCGCCATCGGTAACGAAGGTGATGGTGTACTGGTTGATCTTGAATACTGCGGTAACGGTGACGTCTCTTGCGGGCATCGTTGCGGGGATGGTAGCATCCCACTTAACGAAGGTGTAGCCTTCCTTGACGGGAGCCGCAGGAGCCTCGATATCAGCGCCGTAGTAGTAGGTTACGGGAGTCTCAACGCCGTCAACGACGGTCTTGAAGGTGTACTGATTGCGTGAATAGTAAACAGAGAGGACGAGCGAGCCGTCGGGAGCAACGGCGCCGGAAAGGACGCTGTTGTCTGCGATGGTGAAGCCGGTCTTTTCTGCTGCGGGGTAAGTGACGGAGCTGTCGGCAGTAGCGGTGTAGCTCAGAACCTCGGGCTCGCCATAGTTGCCGTCAAGACCCATGGTATAAACATTGACCTTGTAATCAACGTTCTGGGCAACATACATTGCGTCATATCTTGCGCCGTCAACGCCGATAGCGGTAAGGGCGGGGTTCCAACCGGTGAAGGTGTAGCCGACCTTTTCAAGATCCTCAGTGGGAGCAACGGGAACCTGACCGAAATCGGTGGGAACGGTTGCGATAAGTACGCCATCCTTATAGAAGGTTGCGTCATACTTATTGGGGGTGAAGCTACCGCTGATAGTGATATCCTCAGCGGGCATGGTTGCGGGAGTTTCCTTATCCCAGCCTGAGAAGGTGTAGCCTACCTTAGTGGGATTCTCAGCTGCGGGAAGCGCTGCGCCGAAATCGTAAGTCTCGCGGCTGTAAACCGCGCCGTCAACGATGTAGGTAAGGATGTAGCCGTTGGTGGTGAACTTGGGAACGAAGGTGGTGTCGCCCGTTACGGTGTAGGGGAAGGTGACATCAACGCCGTTGACGGTCCAACCGACGAAACGTGAGCCTTCCTTGGTAACTTCGGGAGCCTGATCGGCATTTATGACGTCGCCGTAGTAACCGATCCAATCGGAAACGATAGTGCCGTCTGCGCCTTCGAACTCGATGGCGTACTCTTCCTTAGCCATGTTGGCGTAGATGTTGAGAGCCTGTGCGGGCATGGTAGCCGTGCCGAGATTCTCATAATCCCAACCCTGGAACTGATAGCCGGGCTTTTCGGGCTCATCGGGAACGGGGATCACGTCGCCGTAGAAAACGGTGAACTCTGCGTAAGTCTCGGTATCGCCCTCAAAGAGGTAATACTTAACGAAGTAGGAGTTCTTGGTGAGGGTTGCGTCAAGGGTGATGTCCTCAGCGGGCATGGTCTCGGGAAGATTCCAGCCGGAGAAGCTGTAGCCCTCGGAAACCGTATACGCAGGAGCGGTAACGGTCTCGCCGTAATTGAATGAAAGTCTGGTGTACTCCTCGCCGTTAATGTTGAAGATAACGGTGTAGGCGTTGGTTGAGGTGGTGCCGTAAATGTTGACGTCATTAGCGGGCATGGTCTCGGGGATAGTGGTAGTCCAACCGCCGAAAGATGCGCCTGCTTCCGGAGTATAGTTATAAGCGGTGACCTTGTCGCCGTACTTATACTCGTCGACTTTAACGATTACGTTATCAACATAGTAAGTGATCTTATAGGTGTTGACCTCGAATATAGCAACATAGGTGACGCCGCCGACAGGAACGGTGGTGTTGTCGTCAAATGTAACTATATCGGTAGTGCCTTCGACAGCCCAGCCCTTGAAGGTGTTACCAACCTTGGAGGGAGCGTCGGGAGGAACGATGGTGCTGCCGAAGAGAGCTTCTTCGGATCTAACGGTCTCGCCGTCAGCCTTGAAGGTTACGTTGTAATTAGCAGCCTCATACTTGGTGTAGTACTTCGCGTCAGCGGTGGGAACGGTTGCGGGCATTGCATTACCTTCAGCGTCGACCCAGCCCACGAAGTTGTAGCCTGCCTTGGTGGGAGCCTCGGGAGCCGCGATAGCTTCGCCGCAATTCTGCTCGCCGCCGCTAATGAAGTTTTCGCCGTCATAGAACTCGATGAATATCGGGTTCGCAGTCCACTTAGCGTAAACGCTGATGGGGTCAAGGCCAAGGGTTACGGGGAAGGTAACGTCGTCGCCGTTTGCGTAAACCCAACCTGCGAAGGTATAGCCTGCCTTGGTGGGAGGAGGATCCATAGCGCCGATCTTATCGCCGAAGCTGCCGGTCTTGGTTTCAAGAACCGTGTCGCCGTCATAGAAGGTCACGCCGGAGCTGAGAGCCTCAAATACAGCGATGAAGTCCTTACCCTCGGTATCCATGGTGCCGAGATCAGCGAGGACGGTGGAGCCGTCAAGCGACCAGCCCTTGAAGGTGTAACCGGTCTTTGAGGGCTCTGTGGGAGCGGTGATAGCTGCGCCGAACTCAACACTCTTAGTGTCGTAGAGCTCGGTCTTAGCAGCGTCAAGATAGAACTTAGCGTCGAAAGCGGAGGTGGACCACTTAGCATAGAAGGTCACGTCGCCGTCGGTGGTGTGGGTTGCGGGCATTGCGTTGCCGTCAGCGTCAACCCAGCCCACGAAGGTGGAACCGGCCTTAGTCGGTGCGGTGGGAAGGGTGTAAGCGCCGTCATACTTAACGGTGTTTGCATCGTGCTGAACGTCGCCGTTCATGAACGTAACATTGTAAGTCTTAGCTTCAAACTTAGCGTTGAAGGTCATGTCAGCGCTGCCCATGGTGCCTACTGCGGGATCCCAACCGGTGAAGGTGTAGCCGGTCTTGGAAGGATCTGCAGGTGCGACGATCTGCTCGCCCTCTGCATAGGAATTAACGTCGCCGTAGGCTGCGCCGTCAACAAGGAATGTTGCCTTATACTTCGCATTCTCAACGAATATTGCGGTGTAAGTTACATCGGCAGTACCCATGGTCTGCGGGAAGGTAACAACGTTAGTGCCGTCAAGTGACCAGCCGGCGAAGGTGTAGCCGTCCTTGGTGGGGTTGTTTGCGGGAGCGGCAATCTCAGCGCCCTCGGCGTAAGTTGCACTGTCGTAAACAGCGCCGTTAGCCATGAAGGTTGCGGTGTGCTCCTGAACGGGAGTGCCGCCGCCGGTGCTGATAAGGAACTGCTGCTGCATGTCATCAATGATGAGATTGTTTTCAATGTTAAACCATGTGCATTTTGCATTGTTCCAAGGCTGGCAGTTTTTCTTAACGCCGTCGTAACCAAGCTGACCATAGCTGGGACGCTTTGCGTCAATCGTACGGAAAACGAGTTCATTGGGGAGAAGCTTACTTACTGTTCCATTTGCAAGATCGTTTCTGACCGTTATTTGATACTCGAAATAAGGCAGATCCTGATCCAATCTGTAAGGTTCCGTATCGGAATTGTCAACCTTGGTGTTAAGACGTATATAGTCCCAGTCTTTACAAATAGTGTAATCGTCCGGTGAAACGTAGGATAAATAAGTTTTTTTGGTCTTATTATATACAACATAGTTTTTGCCGTCCCACGGTGACCAGTTGATATACCCATCCATGATTGTATTGAAGCCGGTATCGTAACCTGTACGACCGTCACCGGCGCTGGAGAGCGCAGCACCTTGGAACAAAGTTCCGGGATAATTGGCTGTCGGATACGTATTGTTCTCTTCTCCGTAAACGCCACCAAGAGCGTCTGCGCCATTCTTAATAACGTAACCGTTGGCAGCGCCGTTTGAGACATCAAAGAAATTTCTGTCAAACAGATAGTCAGTGTTCGTAACCGACATATAGAATGACGATTTCAGGTAAAATCTTGCGGTCAATACGTCACCAGGTGCAACAACATGATCCGTAGGCTGACCGTCAGCCTCAAAGAATTCAACGGCAACATAATAGAAACCGCCCTGGCCGGTAACATTACCATTGGTATCAGTGCTACCGTACTCTTCTTCCAACTCCGCATACGTCTTAATGTGCGTTGTGTACGGAGCCAGAGTGGCTGCGGATGCGTCAACGGCAAATACGCCGCCGAGCATCGAGAACATTCCGAGCACCATTGTAAGAGCAAGGAACGAACTCAGAAAACGCTTGAATTTTGACATTAGCTCATTTTCCTCCTTTTATTATGATCACAATTTCTCATTGTGCTTCATCCTAATATATCGCGGACATTTTAGAGCCTGTTTGCTGTGGCGCCGATAGTATCGGCACCACAGCGCTTTGCTAATTACTCTTGGTAGATGAGATCGCCGACATTCGTCTGGCTAAAGTCTGCAGTACCGCCTGCATACTCACCGTAAGCAACGTAGTCAGTTGAATCGACCGCGAAGTCATAGTTTGTGTCGCCGCCGAAGAACATATGCTTATAAGAATCCTCATACTGCCAGTCTTCCTCACCGGACTCGAAGTACGCAATGGAAATCTGGTCTGAGTCGTCAATTGCGCAGTCACCGTTGATGTCGCCGCGGAATACAACCATGTAAATGCAAACGATCTCTTCGGTCTCGGCATTACGAATGATGACAAGTGAACCCGTGCCTTCGCCGTTATCGCCGGCAACCAACTCTACAGTTGCATTTTGAAGCGAATCGGGATCGATAAGCTCTTCTGCAGTGTATCCGCCGTATTCGGGAACGCCGAAGATAAGCCCGTCAACATCGTGAGAATACTCTTCAAGGTGGAGCCCAAATGTAGCGTCAAGCAGACCTCCGTCATCCGTGGTTTCTACCCAAGGTTTGTAGCCGACGAAACCGTTAGCAGTGTAAAACTCCGTGTTTGGATTAACTGCCCATGCAGGTTCTTCTCCGCCGCCCTGATCAGCCTTCACGATATTTGCTATCGCAGTTTCAAGGTTCTGAGCTGTCTCAGCAATCTTCTTGTTGTTTTCGACAGTATCGGCAAGGTTTCTGTCGATATTCTTTGCAGCGGTATAAGCCGCATAGAAAGCATCATAGCTATCCTTGGTGAATACCTTGTAGGTGTTGTTCTCCTCGGGGGTAGCCGCCTGGCCAATGATATTCTGCGAATTGGAAAGAGCATTATCAAGAGCAGTGTAGTCGCAGCCCTTAACGAGTCTCTTCCAACTTGTTATAAGGTTGCTCATTGCTGCGTTGACCTTTGAAGGTCTAAGCTCGGTGGGATTCTCTGCGGTGCCGGTAGCTTCAGCAGCAACTTTCAGCGCAAAGGTCTTTGCATGCTGATAGTTCTCCCAAGAATCCTTGGTGTAGTAGGAAGCACCGCCGACATTGACATTACCATTGGTAATGCACATCTCAATGGCCTTTTCAAGCTTAGACTTGTTGGCAACAAGTCTGATCAGACGTCTGCCTGTAAGATCAAGCATATGGATCGCATAAGCCGATTCAATCGAGCTGACAGCACCTTTATTGGCGGTCTTCTCGTCATAAGCCTTGATAGACTCATTGAACGCCGCAAGCTCTTCATCGGTATAGTCGCCCTCAAGCGGAGTGTTGATGTAGAATACCTGAGAATTAATGATCTTGTTGGCTCTGTCTCTTGCAGTCCTGAACTGATTGTAAGTGTGAGGAACATAGTCACGCATACCGAAGAACGGGAAGCCGTCCTCATAGTAGTTCATGGGCACGCGATAATTATAGCTCCTGCCGTTTGCGGTATAGGTCTTGGTGACAAAGTCATGACCCTTGTTGATTGCGGCGAGAGCCTGCTCGATAGCGCTGACGCCGGCATCTTTAACATGAGCATCAAGAGCCTCAATTGCGTTGGTGAGCTCTGTCGCATACTTCTCATAGAGATTCTCATATTCCGCGCCGGAAACGGCGATACTGCTCTCGAAGGTCGCGCCGGTCTTCGGCTTAAGAGCAAGTGTAGCAGCATTATTCAGCGCGGTGGTGTAGTCTGACCACAGAGTCTGAGTAACGGTGTCGCTGTCATAGTCGCCCTGCTGGCGGTTAGCCGCAACAGCTTTTGCGAAGATGGAATCAAGGTTATAATCGTTATAGATATGGACATTAACGGGGACGTTGACATTGGTGCCGCCGACATTGACAGCTGCGGTAATGGTATACTTACCGACCGGAACGCCGCCGTTGTTGCCGACGACGATGGGATCGCCGTTGTCGTCATAGACAGTGTTGCCGTTTTCATCCTGCTGATAAGTGGGCTCTATTCTCTCATAGTTCGTGCCATCTGCCTTCTTGGCTATCTCGAACGGGCTGAGGAAGTAAGTACCCTCTTCACCGGTCATGCTGACACTCAGAGAGTTAGCATCACTGTTGATAACTGCGAACGGATAGGAGCTGTTGCCGTTGGTAACGCCGGTAACGGTTGCCGTGGCAGCACTGCCGCCGTTGTTATCCTTAATACGGATACCGTGGCTGCCGATGCTCGAGAGAGCCTTGCCGCTCTTGATATAGATTTCAGACTCGTACTTGACGGAACGGCTGTTGCCGGCGTCAATCGACTTCTCGATGGAGTCGTCATCCTTCTCTGCACCCGCGGGAGCAACATAGGAGTAAGTGGTGTTTGCAAGCTTGGTTCCCGCACCACCGAGGTAATTACCGTTTTCGAGCTTAACTTTATACTCGATAGTGAATTCAAGAAGCTGACCATCCTGGAGGTTGGAGAGCTTAACCTTCTTCTTCTCGCCGCCGGCAAGGGTGTCACCGGAGCCAATGCCCGAAACGGAAACCGACTGCGAAACACCGCCGTTCTTATAAGCCTTAACGGTTGCGTTGACTATTTCATAAGTATAAAGGCTATCCTGGGTGAAGGTGCCGTCCTTATCTGTATAGCCGGTATTAACGCCGCTGGAGCCGTTGTAGACGAGGAAGCCCTCATTGTCGGAAGCGGAAATAACCGAAGGCATGTAGTTCTCAAGCTCTTTGAACGACTGAGCGTCGCTGAGGCCGAGGATCATGCAGACAACGGGAAGAGCGACATTAGCTATCTGAACGCCTCTGCCGTTTAATGTTTTACCGTTGGTCACGGATGAAAACGATTCGGTACCAAGCATCTTGAGAAGGTCAGCAACCATCGAGCCGAGAAGATTGTTTTGAACGATACCGTCAATTGTTGCTGCATCCTCAACAAACACGCCGGGGAAGAGAATATCAAAGACGCCCTTGAGGAAGTCAATGATAATGGGAATTCCGGTCTTTTGGGCAAAAGCACCGTTGGGATTCCTCTTGAATATCTCGGCAAAGTTGGTTGCGTTGAGATTAATGAGCGGGTTAATGATATTGTCGAATATGAAGGATTTCGCAACATACTCTTTGCCCGCGATATTTGCAGAAATCCAAGGAGCTCTGCTCGTGCCGGCCTTGATGGGAACAATGGCGTTAAGAAGAGTATCGAAATCAGACCAAACATCATTAGCGGTAAGGCTGCCGACACTGCCGTTGTAATTGTCGCTCCTAAAGTCAAGAGCAATGATTGAGCCGTAAGTGCTGACTGCCCAAGCCGCTATCTGAACGAAGTTATTCTCATAAGAGCCATTATCGCTCTGATACGGAAGAAGGCCGTTTGCCGTGATGGGGTTCGATGAGGTCTTGCCGGGAACCATATCAAGGCCCTGATTGAGGTTGTAAACCGCAACATCAAAGAGGATGTCGAGGCACTTGTTGACAATTGCAGTGTAATATTCGCCGTCGGTGCCGTAGCTATCCTTATTAGGCTTCGTGTAGGTCATTTCGGGGATGTCCTGCCATGCAAGCTGCTCAACTGCGCTGTAGCAAACATCGGCGATGGTCTGGCAGCTCTCATCAATGTAGATCCACTTGACCGAGCCGTTGAAAATGCCTCTGAGTATATAAGAAACAACCTGCTGATCGTTCATAGCAGCAATCTCAGATGCCGAAACGGTCTTAAAATATGCGGGGAAGAAGAGACCGCCGGTAACTTGAAGCACAAATTTCGCAACGGAGCAAACATTTTGGAAGAGGTGCTCGTTGCCGCCCTGAGTCCAAGTCCAGCTGTAGTTCTGCTCACCGATCTGGACGTTGTTCTTCAGGATCGCGCTTACAAATTCGCCTGCAATTCTGTTGAAGTTATCTACAAAGGTATCGCTCAAGCTATCTGAGAAAGTAGCTTTGGGAACTACTGCATCGAGCTTAAAGAGCTTAGCATAGACATTTGTTTGCATAAGCGCTGCTTCATCATAAGCTTCGCCATCATAGTTGGGGTCATAATCCGGGTTGGGGATCCACTTTTGACTTTTAGCGTCATAGATATCCTTATTCTTTTTGGAATCAAGATACTCAACACCGCAAAGCTGACGAAGCCAAGGTCTTGTAAGTCTGTTAAGAACGGGAACAGCAATATAATTGTATGCCTGGCGCATAAGAGCCTCGATAAAGTCGTAGGCCTTTACATTGCCGGTTATGTCGACCTTATCATAAATGGGATTAGGAGCAGCTTCGCCTGCCCTTACTCTCTTGCATCCGCCGAGGCCGAAGGTGACCCACTGATTGGGATGAACCCAGCCGTAGTAATCATATGTTGTAGTATCGGGAGCGGTCTCGCCATATATCTCGGAGAAAGCATATTCCTTGTAAAGAACATATGAATACTTGTCCTTTGAATTCGCTATGTCACCGAACTTGTCATCAAGCTTCTCCCAAGTGCCGAGAACGTAGTAGTTGAGAAGATCCTGAAGAAGGGTGATCGTAGCTGTGTCGGTCTTGTACTTGGCGGGGAGCTTGTCGCCGTCCTTGAGAGCATTGAACTTAATGCTCTTGCCTTCCGGAGTGAGACCGTAGAGCAAACCGATAAGAAGCTCACGGACATTGAACATATAGTCCTTGACGAAGCCGTTGGCAATACCGAGGTCAAGCGTCTGGGCTGCATACTTCTGAACGATAGGTGAAAGATCGCCGAGAAGGTTAAGCAGTGCATAAACGATTTCGAGATCGGTCTTGGTGCCTCTGGTATAGCCTTTCAGTTTAAGGATGGGGGGCTGAAGCTCCTTGGCGTCCTTTAAGAGTGTAAGGACCGTCGTGGGAAGGCTTTCCACCAAAGACACAGCACTGGTGAGTGTGCTGTCCACGCTGCGGAGATCAAGAGAACCGACATATACATTAAGAAACAGGTTCTCCTCCGCAAGCATACGGTCAAGCTCATCAAGGCCCATAGACGCATACTGCTCCGTAGTAAAAGTAGGAGTATCAATGTCGTTGTATGAGCCATTGATTGCTTCGCCCTTATAAGCCTGATAAGCGCTGCCGACGACCGAGAATGAGCCGATAAGCATCGCAAAAGCCATAAGGACCGCGAGGATTCGGGTTGACTTTTTCAAATCTGTGCACCTCCATAAAAATTTTCACATTGAAGCCTTGAAACGAGATAACAGCCCCATGCGCCTTTCCTGATTTAGGACGCCGCACGGGATATTATCGTAACGGCATGGCCGAGGCGCACAATGTCATTTAAAATGGCGACACTACGCCCACGGACACACCATATGGTCATATTAACTATACCTAATTTGCGGGTCAATGTCAACGATTTTCAAAATCTCATTAACATTTTGTTAGAAATCAACAAGCAAATTCGCGATTTTTTGTTTATATTTACAACACTTATTTTTCCTTCGTTGAACTAAAATCAAAAGTTTTCCAATAAAGCTCTTTTGCTTTACATCCGGAGGTAAAAACGTCATGTGTTCGCCGACGGTTTGCCTGTCGCCGAAAGGGTACATATTTAAAATGTATACATAAATTCCCATAAAATTCGGATTATTATTCATAGCAAGAATTAAAAGTCCGCATGTAAAGCTTATAAGCCTTACGCATTTCATTATCTGTAGTTTATTCTCACAACCTTAGAGCTGCCGAAATTCTTGCAAAATCAAAGAAAAACCGCCCGTGTTGGTCAATAAATGACCTGCATGAGCGGTTTGTAAAGCCTAAGCCTTTTACAGTATTTTGCGTTTCTTATTCTTCGCTGCGGCTGATGTCGGCGACCGTGCGGTACAGCCATGCCGCAGAGCCGGTGAAATTTGTCCACCCTGCTCTTCCGCTGATACCTTCGCCATAGGAAATATCACCTGCAAGCAGATAAGGCTCGGCTCTGTAAGCTGCCGCTTTTTCGGAATTCTCATATCTGCCGATGGGCACAATACCGTCGAGCACCTTTAACCCCTTTTCTCGTTCACCAATTTTCAAAAGCGCCATTGCCAGCCACACCGCAGCATGAGTATACTGACCCGAATTCTCCCTTATACCCGCGGGGTATTCGGCAATATAGCCCACCTTTTTCGCTTCTGATTCGCTGAAAGCGGGAGCAAGCAGCCGTGTGACGCCGATTTCGGGGCAAAACAGCCTTTCATAGGCCGTATTTACGGCGATTTTTGCTTTTTCACCGTCGCCGATATTGAAAAGTACGGCAAAAGCCTGCGGCAGAATATCTATAAAATCCTTCTCCTCGTCAAGAGCGCTGTCGTCTGCAAAAATCGCTCTCGCGTAGCGGTCTCCCCTCCATGCAACGGCTTCAATTTGCCTTTCGAGTTCGTCGGCTGTTGAAACATACGCCTTTTGCTTATCTTTCATATCAAATTTGCCGCAGATATCGGCGATTCGGCGCAAAACTCCTACCTGAAGCATGGCGAGCCAAACGCTTTCGCAATCGTTATTGCTGCCGAGGCGACTGAATCCATCGTTCCAATCGCATGAGCCGATCAGCGGCAGCCCGTGAACACCGAAATTCAGCGAACGATCGACCGCCTTAATACAGTGCTCAAGCATTGTACCATTATATGCGGTGCGAGAGGGTGTCATATAAAGCTCGCTTACGCCGTCGGGCAGCGCTGCGCCACAGATATACGGCACTTTCACGTCAAAGAGGTCATAATCTCCCGTCTCTGCGGCATACTCAGCGCAGGCATACGGCAGCCAAAGCATATCGTCGCTGCATCGACTGCGGATTCCGCGGATCTTTTGCCCTCCGTTTACAATAACGTGCCACCAATGCAGTACGTCGCCCTGCTCGAATTGCACGGCGGCGCAGCGCAGCAAGTGAGTGCGGGCAAGCTGCGGCTCGGTTTTGAGGAACGCGAGGCAATCCTGAAGCTGATCGCGGAAACCGTAAGCGCCGGAGCATTGATAAAAGCCCGTACGCCCAAAAAATCGGCAGACCTTGATCTGCGAATAAAGGAACGAATTTTCAAATAAATCAAATTTTTTATAGCCGCTGTGCAACCTCGGAGGCCTGTATCCGTTTGTGAAACAGGCGATCTCGGGCAATTTCAGCGCCGAATCGGCATTTGCACCCCATGAAAGCGTAAAATCAAGCCTTATTCTGCCTCCTGCGGCGAGGGAGAATCTCTTTCCGACGGCAACGCAGCAGTCGGCGGGCACTTTTTCACTTGAGTTGAGCTTACCTTCAAAGAAATCTCGGCGTGAGAAGGTGACATATTCGGGCACGGCGGAGCATTGAAGATACATTGACCCCGGGAATTCGGCAAGCGCATTGCGAAGCAGCGCACCGTGATCGGTTCGCCGCGCAAAAAACACGCTCGGTGAATTCGGGCTGATCCCGAGAACGGGTAAAACATAATAAACCAGGTCAAAACTGCGAATCGAACCTGAGCGATTGACAGCCTCGACCGAACAGCGCTTCACGCAGCCTCTGTCAGCTGTCTCAACGACGGCTTCAATATCTACGCCGCCGACAGTGACCCGCCAAACCGCTTTATTGGGAGTAAATGTCACCGTGCCGAGGGCTGCAATATCGTATAAAGCGCCCTCATATTTCATTATCAGCATTTCACCGCAGTTGTCGGAGAGGGTATCATTGTACCAAGGGGTCAATTTGTTTTCTCTTGAATTCAACGCCCATGTAAAGCCTAAAGACTTGTCAGATGGCATTGTTCCGCAGCTTTTGTTTGCTAAGACAATATTCCAAGGTATATCAACGGTTGCAGGTTCTTTTTCTATGGTTATTTCACTGTCTGTAAAGCTATATCGCTTTACATCTCTAATTGATCTTTCTGAATTCTTTTTATCGGTAATGCGATGCAGTGGCAGAGGTTTAAACGGCTTTTGCGGCTCTTTTTCGGTGTTTTCGGCACCGTGCGGAACGCAAATGCTCATATGCTCGAGGGCGAGCCTCTGTCGGTAGCTGTGACGGGCAATATCAACGAGATGAATGCCGCCTTTTATGCCTATCATCAGCTCGCAGCCCTCCTCGGCGGCAAGACTTCTCAGCTTTGCGGCGGGTGAAGCGCCGTACTCACCCGTGCCGCTATATGCAATCACCAGATCGGAGCGCAGACCGCAGCTTCTGAGTAATCGGTTGGCAACTATATACGGCCGCAGTGCCGCTTGATCTCCGTCATCGGCAAAATTCATGAGTAGGATTGGCAAGTCGCCGGATATACCGAAGCTCCATATATCCTCACGAGTGAACTCCGCAGCGTCGCCGATAACCGTCCCCTTGCGAAACAGGCGCGGATAGAGCACCGCGGGCAGCATTTCTCCGAGCACAGCCTCAGCGGCTCTGTCACCGAGAAGCGGCGATTTGGATAACCTCTTGCTCCCGCTCATTGATTTTGCCGCAGCAAAAGTGCCGACCGCCTGCTCGGCTGTTTCATCTACGGCTATCAGGAGCGTAAACTCCCCTTTGCCGCCCGCCGCAAGCGCAATATGCCGCTCAAAAGCGCAGCAAGCGTCGGGATTTCCCCTACCGAATGCAAATCCGTCCCTTTCGCCGAGTGAAAATACTCCTCTTGGTGTGGACAGCACCCTTTCGCGTGCTCCTTCAAAGGCAAAGCCGTCCTCGATAAACCCCGCCGCAGCAGCACAGGCAGAGGCGTCACGCCTGCCGAACACCGCGCAACCGTTCTCTCGGTCAAATTCGTCGACCAAAAACAGCTTTGAATACATCGGATGCGCCGCAAAGCGCTCTTTTTTGTCAAGACAAGGCTCAAAATACACAGTAAGCCTGCCGCTGAGCTGCTCGCGCCTGCTTTGATTCTCAACGGTAAAGCGCCGCACCTCGCAGTTACGTCCGCTCATCACTCCGCTTTGCATCGTCAGCCTCATACCCTTGACGGCTGCGGTATGGATCGCCCTGTCACCGACAAATTTGCACGAAAATTTTGCCGCTCCGTCGGTGTCGATCGCCCTTATAAAAGGCACTCTTCGCCCGTCGTCGCCTGTAAACACGGCAAAAACGCCCTGCGGCCGCCCAATCGGGTCGCCGTCGGCTGCGTTAACGTCATGTCCGTCAAATGTGCCGAGGCTCGTGCCGATATCGCTGATACAGCAGGTCAGCCTGCCGTTGGTATATAGCGCCGTCCTCGGTCGGGTCGGATCGGGGCAAGACGAAATAACGCTTCTCTCCCTTACACGCTCCCTTGGTTTCGACACCTCGACGCTGCGGATATCCTTGAATGCCCTGACATCGGCGGGTATCTTCTCCTCGAGCAGCCCCGAAGCGCCGCTCATAAAGCCGTCGGACATAAAACGCCGCTGCATTTTTTGCCCCGTGAGCAGATTATCCGCCGCAAGCAGGCTCATCCCCACATGGTGCGCCATATACGACCTGACCGCTGCAAATCCTGCGCCGCCGCACCTCGACGGAGTAAGATCCGCCGCCTCGCACAGACCGTATTTGCCGCCGAGGCCCATATTCTCAAGCCTTCTGAGGTTTGCCATGGCGGCTTTCGGCGCTGCGGATAGAACGAGGAACGACGAATACGGCGACACGACATACTCGTTGTCAAGCCCGCGCCTCAGCCCAAGCCGCTGAACGCCGTGAGCCTTATATTGATAATTCAAGTCGCCGTCAAAGGCGTAAAACCCGCTCTCCGAGACGCCGAACGGCCGCCTGCCCGCTCTTTTTCGCTGGCAATAAAGGCAGAAATGCAGCGATTCATAGCTGAGGCTGCCGGGCGGCGAGGGCAAAAAGATATCGGGCATAAAATACTCAAACATCGTGCCCGTCCAGGAGACCGCGCCCGCATATCGTCCGCTCGACACAAGCAGGCGGCTCATGCTGCCCCAATATTCGGGCGGCACTATGCGCCGAGCGACGGCATAATAGACCGCCGTGCGAGCCTCGGTCATAAAGAAATCGTAGCAGCTGCCGCTCCTCTCGCCCGTTGCGGGGTCAACGCCGACGGCGAAGAGCTTCTTGCGCTCGTTGCGGAATATTTGCAGCTCGGTCGCAGCCTCAAGCCGCTCTATGCGGGATATCAGCTCGCCGAGACTCGGGCATTCGCCCGCATATTCACGCAGCCCCTGTCTGAGAGCCACAAGGCAGCAGAGGAAATTTCCGCTGTCGACAAATGAGACGAAACGAGGCTCGAGCGGCTCCAAAGTCTCGGTATTATACCAATTTAGAAGATTGCCGTGGTATTTCTCGAGCTTCTCGACTGTGCCGAGGCTGAGATTCAGCCGCATATGCAGCTCCGCCGAGGTGATGAAACCGAGATCCCTTGCGGCGAGGAACGACAGCAGCATAAGACCTATATTCGTCGGTGAGGTGCGGTGCGCCGTCGCCCTCACGGGGGCAAATTGAATGTTATCGGGCGGCAGGAAGTTATTCTCACGCCCGCACTGCTCGTCAAAGAAGCCCCACATAGCCGCACAGTGATCCAAAAGCCGCTCGCGCTGCTCGGGCGAGAGCCGCTTTTCGCTGCGGCTCGGTCTCCTTCCCGCAAAGAGGGTCAGTGGGATATCCGCAAGCAGTATAAGCCCGTAAAGGCGGTGTATCGGCAGCCCCGCGATGAGCATCACCGCCGCCGCTGCCGCCGACGGGATACAGGATATCAGCAGCCCCACCGTGCTCCCCGCCCGCTCGGAATTCGACGCCGTGACCCATTCAAGCATATTTTTGCCGCTGACGAAGCGCCGCCAGACGGCCTTGACTATCGCATTCAGGGCGGTATATGCCCGCTTTGCGCTGAGGGCAAGGTCAATGAAAGCCCTTGACAGCCCGCCGAGCGCTTCGGGAATCGAGCGCGAGAAAAACAGGCGGGACATTGACGGGAGGCCTCCGCTTATCAGTGTGCTCAAGCCCGCATATACATTCCCCGCCGCAAGCGCAAGCAGCGATATCACCGCCGCCGTCACGCCCGCATCGCCCTGAATCACAACGCTTGCGAGGATCAGTGCAAGGCAGACGACAGGGGTAACGCTGCGGCGCAGATTATCAAACAGCTTATATCTCGACAGCGCCGAAAGAGAATTCCGCCCAAAGATGAAGCCGAGATTTTGCCAATCTCCTCTTATCCAGCGGTGCTCCCGCGCGAAATATGAGCCGACGCTCTGCGGGAAGGCGTCGGTTATCTGCACCTCCGGCATGAACGCCGTTCGGAGCAGGCATCCCTCCAGAATGTCATGGCTCAGCACAGTCTCCTCGGGGAACGCATCCGGGATCAGGGCGTGATAGGCGTCGACGGATATCAGACCCTTGCCGCAAAATATCCCCTCGCCGAAAAGATCCTGATATCTCTCGCTTCTGGCGAAGTCATAGGACGAAAAGCCGCTCTGACCCGTCATAACGCGGGCAAAGGCGCTGCTGCCGCCGTCGAGCCTGTTCTCCGCAGCAGGGGCTATTATGCCGTAGCCCTTTACCACTCTGCCGCCGTCAATGACGGGGCGGTTTGCGGGGTGCTCCGCCGCCGAAATGAGCACTCTTGCGCCGTCAAAGGCAAGGCCGGTGTCGCTGTCAAGGGCAATTAAATACTTGACCTTGTGCAAAGAAACCCTGTCGCCGTGCAGGCAGACAAACGCCCTGCCGTCGCCCTTTATCGCCGCAACAAGGTCGGTTATCGCCCCTCTTTTACGCTCCTTGCCCGTAAATTCATTCTGAGTTTTGGAGTAGGTGCGCCGCCTGACGGCGAGAATGAACCCGCCGCCGTATTTGGAATTCAGCCTGTCAAATGCCTTTACCGCCGCTTTCAGCGCCGCCTTATCCTCGGGCATGCTCGGCCTCGGTGCGCCGTGATGATCGGCAAGACAGCAGATCTTGATGTTGCCGACGCAGTTGCCGAGATAGAGCTGCTCAAGGTGCTTTTCAAGCTCGCCCATCTTCTCGGGCGGCGGCAAAAGGGTGGAAACGGTTATCAACGCATGAGTGTCGAGCACTCTCGGGTCATCGGGCTTCAGCCTGAGCAGTCTGCCGGGTGCTACGCCCTTCAACGCTATTTTTTCAATGCTGCGGCGCATTATCTCCCAAAGCGGCAGCCACAGCAGCAGTCCGAGCGTTATATTACGCATCAGCATACCCGCCGCAAATGCGGCTGCAAGAGGCATGACCGCCTCCATTATAAGGAAAAGCCTGCCCCTTGAAGCAAGGCGTTTCGGGTGGCTTTTGGGCGAATTCAGCCTGCCGATAAGCTCCTCTGCGGCCTGCTCCTCGCTCTTGCCGCTTCTCCTTGCCGCCGAAGCGACCACCCTGCGATAGAATGCCTTTGAGCGCTCGTCCGACACAGGGTATATTCCCGACGGATCTGCCGCCAGCGCAGACTCTGAGCGCAGCAAAGCGGCTGATATCCGCTCAAAGTCCATCTCACCGAGCCTCCTCAGCGACGTCACTGAATTGCCAAGCAGCTTTTGATTATCGCCCGTCACGCCCTCGCAGGCATAGGATATCAGCTCCGCCGTCAGCGCGATCGGCAGCAGCTCCGCCTCAAAGCCGTTCAAACCGCGCGGGAACGCCTTGATCATCTCGTCCTCATCGGGCAAGACCCCGCCGCCGCATATTTCGCGGCAGGTTGAAAAAAGGCTCGGAAGGAGCTCCGAGCCGATCTTTGTTTTGAGAGCGCTGCGGCAGTCGGCAGCCGACTGCTTCGCTGTGCGCTCAAGAATATAGAAATTATCCGCCAGCCACTCGGAGGAATGCTCGCGCTTACCCTCGGCGCTGTGCCTGAAGGTCACGGCGGCGTCCCTCATTTCGGCGGCAAGGCCGCACTTTTTCGCCATGCCGCTCATCTCCTGCCCCACAACCGTACGGCAAATATCAGGCAGAGCGCCCCTGCGGCGACTGCCGACAGCTTCTTGAGAATATCAAGCATTTTGCACGCCGAGACGGTCAGCCTGACGGTCTTTATAATTCTGTATACCTCATCCACAAGAAGTCCCCCTTACTCGCTGCGGAGCAAAACTCCGTGCGCTATGGACGGTATCGACTCGCTCTGAAGCGAAGAAACACTTGACATGAGCGCCCCCGTGCCCACAAAGAGCACCCGCTTAAGCTCGCCGTCCGAAATCTTATTCAAAATCTCGCTGCAGACCACCGAGGCGCTGCAGCCGCAGCCCGAAGCGCCCGCCTCGGTATCCTTTTGCCTGCGCGGGTCATATATCATCAGCCCGCAGTCCGCATGAACGGCGCCGATATCAATGCCCGACTGCTTTATGAGCAGCTCGCAGAGCAACTCCGAGCCTATCGCTCCGAGGTCGCCCGTGAGTATCATGTCATAATCCTCGGGCTTCGTCGCCGTGTCGTTCAGGAAATCCGCTATCGTCGCGGCGGCGGCGGGAGCCATTGCGGCACCCATATTGTTGGCGTCCTTGACCCCGTAATCGCATATCCTGCCGATTATCACCTTGTCTATCTTCGCCTTGGAATCGGCTCTCGAAATGACGGCGGCTCCCGCGGCGGTGGCCGTCCACTGCGCCGTCGGGGTGCGCTGACCGCCGTATTCAAGCGGCATTCTGAATTGCTTCTCGGCGGAGCAAAAATGCGACGAGGTGGAGGCAACGGCGATATCCGCTATCCTCGCATCCACGCAAACTGCTGCCGCCGCAAGCGAAAGCGCCATTGTGGAGCAGGCGCCGTAAAGCCCGACGAACGGCATTCCGCTGTCCCTGAGCGCAAAGGACGAGCCGATGCATTGATCGAGTAAGTCGCCCGCAAAGGCAACGTCCACCTCGTCGGCGGTGACGCCCGCCTTGGTCAGCGCCCTGTTGACTGCGTCGCCGTGCATTGTGCTCTCGGCCTTTTCCCATGATTTCTGACCCGCCGCGGCATCGTCATAGACATAGTCGAAGCCCGCGCCGAGAGGACCCTCGCCCTCCTTTTTGCCGACCACCGCCGCATAGCCCGCGACCGACGGCGCTGAGGGCAGCGACAGCGTATATTTACCCTGCTTTACAGGCATAAACTCACCTCATAAAAATATAATAGAGCAATCCGTATATGACCGCGGCCGCAGAGCCGTAGGCAAGCACAGGGCCTGCAATGCGGAACATCTGGGCGCCCGTGCCGAGAATTCTGCCCTCGCTTCTGAATTCCATTGCGGGCGACACTATCGAATTGGCAAATCCCGTGATGGGCACTATCGTACCCGCGCCTGCATAGGAGGCGATCTTATCAAAAACGCCTATGGCGGTCAGCACGGCGGCGGCAACGATGAGCGTCACCGGCACAAGGAGCTTCACATCGTCAGCGCCCAGCCCGAGCTTCTCATAGAGCATGGACAGCCCCTCGCCGATGGCGCAGATAAGCCCGCCTATAAGAAATGCAAAGCAGCCGTTCCTGACCTTTTTGCTCGGCGGCGACGCCTTTCTGGTCATTTTTTCATATTCTCCGCCCGTGATATCCATTGAATTTCCCCTTTCTCCGTTTATTCACATGACTATTCTTTCCTGCGGCGACGGATTTATGCAGCAAAAAGCGGAGTGAACGATCAAAGCCGCTCACTCCGCCGTGGGAACTTTTCAATTATTCAAAATTACAGATGACCTTGTCGCCGTCAGCGGTGATATTGACCGCCTTGAACGGCTTATCCGCGCCGTTCACTATCCTTGTGGTTATGACGTCCTCCACATTGCGGCGAATGACGTTTCTGAGGTCTCTTGCGCCCCTCGTGCCGTCAACGGACAGGCGGGCGATGGTCTCGGTCGCCTTATCGTCCCATGCAAGGGCGATACCCTTGTCGGCAAGCGGCGAAACAAGCTCGCCGAGCATGAGGGCGGCGATGCGCTCGTAATCATGCTGAGTCAGGTCGTTGAACACGACGACCTCGTCCACTCTGCCGATGAATTCGGGCCTGAGGAATTCGGAGAGCGCCTTGAGCGCCTTCTCTTTTGAAGCCTCGTTCTTGCTCTTGGCGAAGCCGAGCGCCCCCGCGCCGCGGTTGCTGCCCGCATTTGAGGTCATAATGATAACGGTATTCTCAAAGCTGACGTTTCTGCCCTGAGCGTCGGTTATCTTGCCCTCGTCGAGGATCTGGAGCAGGATATTCATCACGTCGGGGTGAGCCTTCTCAATCTCGTCAAAGAGCACGACGGAATAGGGCTTGCGGCGTACCTTCTCGGTGAGCTGACCCGCCTCGTCGTAGCCGACATAGCCGGGGGGCGAGCCGATGATCCTTGAGACGGAGTGCTTCTCCATGAATTCGCTCATATCGAGACGTATCAAGGTCTCCGGGGTCTCAAACAGCTCGTTTGCAAGCAGCTTTACAAGCTCCGTTTTGCCGACGCCCGTGGGGCCGACGAATATGAATGAAGCGGGGCGGCGGCGGGGATTTATCTGCACCCTGCCCCTGCGTATTGCGGCGCAGACAAGCTCTATGGCTTCGTCCTGACCGATGAGCTTCGCTTTAAGGTTATCCTCAAGGCTTGCAAGGCGGCGAAGGTCGCTCTCAATGACCTTGCTCGCGGGTATACCCGTCCAGAGCTGGATAACTCTGCCGAGGTCGTCCTCGGTGACGCGGTTATCGGCGGCAAGGGTCTCAAGCTCCTTGACGTCCTGCTGCTTCTTGAGTATCTCCGCCTTGACCTTGGCTATCTCCTCATAGTCGGATTCGCTCGGGGAGTCAACCTCCATAAGCTCCGCCTCATGCTCCTCAAGCTGCGAAAGCTCGTCAAGGGCAGTCTCATAGTTGCTTATATTCTTATTTCTCAGATTGGCGCAGGTGCACGCCTCGTCGAGCAAGTCTATCGCCTTATCGGGCAGGAACCTGTCGTTGATATATCTCTCCGAGAGCACAACGGCGCGCTCTATCAGCGAATCGCTGACGGTGACGCGGTGGAAATCCTCGTAATAATCCTTGACGCCCTTGAGCATCTCGACCGTCTGAGCTATCGACGGCTCCTCGACCCTGATGGGCTGGAGCCTGCGCTCCAGCGCGGCGTCCTTCTCGATATACTTCCTATACTCGGTGAAGGTGGTGGCGCCGATTATCTGTATCTCGCCTCTCGAAAGCGAGGGCTTGAGGATATTTGCGGCGTTCATCGAGCCCTCGGCGTCGCCCGTGCCGACAAGGGAATGCACCTCGTCGATGAAGAGGATGATATTGCCCTCGCTCTTGACCTCGTCGATAAGGCCCTTGATCCTGCTCTCGAACTGACCTCTGAACTGAGTGCCCGCCACAAGAGCGGTGAGGTCGAGCAGATGGATCTCTTTATCCTTCAGCTTCGCCGGCACATCGCCCGCGGCTATACGCAGGGCAAGCCCCTCGGCAATGGCAGTCTTGCCCACGCCCGGCTCGCCGATAAGGCACGGGTTGTTTTTTGTGCGCCTGCAAAGGATCTGTATCGCGCGGTAGATCTCGTTATCCCTGCCGATTATCCTGTCTATCCTGCCCGCTCTCGCCTTTGCAGTGAGGTCGGTACAGTATTGGTCGAGGAACTTGCGCTTACGCTCGCCCTCGCCCTTATTCTTTTTGCCCCACCTTTTCTTCTTTTCGGGTGCGGCTTCCTCCTCCGAGGTCTGAGAAGCGGAGCTGTCGCCGTTCATTGCGGCGAAATTCTGGAGGAACGGCATAGTGCCCGCTCCGCCCGGCTCAAAGCCGCCGTCCTCGCCGAACATTGCCTCGAACTGCTCGCTGACATCGTCCAGCTCATCCTCGGATATCCCCATGCTCTGCATTATCTGCTTGACGGGGCCGATATTCATTTCAAGCGCGCATTTGATGCAAAGACCCTCCTGCGTGGTTTTATCACCCTCCACTTTGGTGACGAAAAACATTGCAGGGCGCTTTTTACATCTGGCGCATAAGACCTGTTTCATATTTTTATCCTTTTATAATTATTTTTTTGCTTTTTTCTCTTTAAGCTGTCGACAAACGTCAGGCATATAGCTCGCAAAGGCGACTATCGTGAGCACCACGCTCACGCACACCAATGCTATCATTACCGCCGAGGGGAGGGTAAATACGCTGCCGAGTATGCCGATATCGGGGCCGAACGCGATTATCGTTATCATAACGAGATAGAACACAAAGGTGGCAACCTTGCCGGGCATCTCCGCCGCGCCGGGCTTGAGGCCGAGGACTATCATCGCCGCTCCGCCGACTACCATGACCGCCTCCTTGATGAGGAATACAAGAAACACCCAGCTGAACGCCTTGACGGTCGCATCCGAGCTGCCTCTGAAGGTCAGGTAAAACATAATGGCTATCGTTATCTGAGTGAGCTTGTCGGCAACGGGGTCAAGCATCTTGCCGAGGTTGCTTATCTGATTGAAGCGGCGGGCTATCTTGCCGTCAAAGAAGTCGCTGAGACCCGAGAGGGCGAGCACAAACACCGCCCAACCGTATCTGCCCTGATGAAAGAGCACGGCGAATATCGGCACCATGACTATACGGAGGAACGAGAGCAGATTCGGCACCGTGAGGCAGCCGGTGAAGTATTCTTTAAGTATCTTTTTCATAAAATGACCTCCTGATTATCATTTAAAAAGTATTAATAAAACTGTCTGAGCAATGCGCTGCACCATAAATGTATCGTTGACCGCTTTGCCGAATTCGGTGTCGCCCGCAACGCCCGCGACGGTGTAGAGCACCACACTGACTATGACGACGGCTATCAAGCCCTTAAGAGCGCCGCCGACCGCGCCTATCGCTTTGTCGATATGCCTGATAACGGGCAGCTTTGCCGCAAGGCCTATGACTCTCGCGCCTATGCCGAGCAGCGCCTTGCCGACGGCAAAGATAACGAGGAACGCGACCACATTCAGCAGCGGCAGTATCACCGATTTCTCCGCCGCAGCGGTTATCTCCTCGGCGACCTTTGCAACGGACACGTCCGAAGCGAGCTGACCGATGAGGCTTTCGACCGAAACGCCCATCTCCCGTGCGGCGTTGACTATGTAGGACGGCAGAGCGCCTATGACGGTCTCCGTGCCGCTGCCGAGATTTGAGCTGATTATATCGGTGAGCTTGTTGACTATGCTTTCGTGGACAAAAGAGTTGTTTGCCCACTGTGCAAGCGGTTCCGAATATTCCTTTGCCGCTATTATGCTTATTACGGATGCGATGAACGAGAGCGCCGTCACAGCGAAGCCCCTGCGCCTGCCCTCAAGCACGGCGGAGACAAAGACCAGCACGAGCACCGCATCAAAAACCAAAGCTAAATAATCCATATGTCCTCCCGGGTCACGCCGGTCGGCTGACCCTATGATAAAACAAAATTTTGCCCGTGTCAATATTTGCACAGCTGCGAATTCTCAAGCGTATAAACGCAGCTTGACGCAAGCATGACAAGCGAAGCATTCTCCGCTGTCTCAAATCTCCTCCTTTCCTGACCGGCTGAGCCGTATTCGACCGCCGTTTTGCCGCTCACGAGCACGAATCTGCCCGCCCTGACGGCGATGCAGTCCGGCTGAGCCTCGGCGGTAACGGTGCAGGTCAATTTACCCGCAGCCGATATCCTCGCTGCATTGATCTTTGAGCCGCCGCTGTCTTTATAGCAAACAAGGGTGTTGCCCTTGTCGTCGCTGACGGCGGATACGAGATTGCCGTCGCCGTAGGCAAGCTCAAGGAGCTGCCCGCCGCTCTTGTCATAGACGAGCGTGCGATTGTCGCAAACGGCGATAACCTTGCCGGAGGAGCCGCAGACGAGGCGAAGTATCATCGCTCCGTCGACCTTGATATCGACCCTCGGCTCGGACTTTTTGACGTCAAAAATCAAAAAGCGTGAATATATCTGAGCATTTTCCGCCCCCACTGCGGAGACGGCGACCGTCCTTCCGCTGCGAGAGAGGTCAACGGCCGAGATGTATTCTTTTGAGCAATTCCAGCGGAATATCTCCTTACTCCGCTTGTTGTAGACGGCAAGCACGCTCTGCGCCTGCTCCGAGGAGAAGGCGGCGGCGACGCTGCCGTTTGAGGCGAGAGCGGCGACGGTGACGGGCGAATCGACCGTCAGGCTGCCGAGGCTCTCTGTCTTACCGCTGAGATTTAATGTATTCGATGTATTACTGTAAAGCAGCGCTCTGCCGTTCTTTGATACGATTTTGGAGTCGGCGGAGCTGAGCTGCGTTTCATTCATTTTCCTTGCCGATGAAGAATATACGGTGAGCGAGCCGGAGCCGAGCACGGCGGGGGAATCCCCGATAAGCTCCGCTCTGATATTGCCCGCAGCGTCCACGCTGCACGGGTAGCCCGAGCCGTGGGAGAATATGTAGGGTATCTGCCTGAAAGCGTCGCTGATGTTGGACACCGCCACCTCGCCGAGCATCCTTGCGCTGAGAAACACGGCAAAGACGACCGCAAGCACGGCAAGCGGTATTCGCACTATGCGATATATCTTTTTGGCGAGTTTTTTATTTCTCTTCCTGCTGAATTTGATTATTTTTTTATCTGCCAAGCCGTATCGCCCCCATTCGGTCAATATTCTACTCTGTTCAGATACAGGCCGTGCGGCGGTGCGGTGAAGCCCGCCCTGCCGCGGTCCTTTGCGGCGATGATATCGCCTATCGAGCCGCGCTCGAGCTTGCCGCTCGAGATATCAATAAGCGTGCCGACCATTATACGCACCATGTTATAGAGGAAGCCGTCCGCCTCCACGGTGAAAACTACCATGTCGCCGCTTCGCTCGACTCTCGCATTCTTAACGCACCTTACGGTGGTGCTCACGCTGCTGCCGGCGGCGCAGAATGACGAGAAATCGTGGCTGCCGATATAGTCCCTCGCCTGAGCGCCGAGCATCTCGGCGTCAAGCGGGTATTTATAATGTAATGAATAATTATATAAGAACGGATTTTTGTTCGGGGAGTTCCATATTTTATAGATATACTCTTTTGACCTGCAATCATACCTCGCGTGGAATTCAAACGGCACCTCACGGCAGCCCGTGACGGCGATATCCCGCGGCAAAACGGCGTTCATAGCCGTGACGAGCTTGCCGCAGTCTATCGGATTCTCCGTCCTGATATTGCAGCAATACATATTCGCATGGACCCCCGAATCCGTCCTCGAGCAGCCGACGACGTTATCTCTCGTCGAGCAGATGCGCTCAAAGGCATCCTGAAGGGTCTGCTGAACGGTGCAGGCATTCTCCTGCACCTGCCAGCCGTGGTATGCCGACCCGTCAAACGACAGGGTCAAAAGAAGATTTCTCATATAAATTCCTCAAATAACTGCGTCAAAGAAGTGATTGAGCACTATGATGCCCGCCGTCACGGCAACGCATATGACCGCTGCCGCAATGTCACGGAGGCCGAGCTTCATCTGCTTCATCCTCGTCCTGCCCTCGCCGCCGGTGTAGCAGCGGCAGGTCATTGCAAACGCCAATTCATAGGCGCGGCGGAAGGACGAGACCATCAGGGGCACAAATATGGGCACGAGCGCCTTCGCCCGCTGGAATACGCCGCCCGTCTCAAGGTCGGCGCCCCTTGCCTTTTGGGCGTTCATTATCCTGTCTATCTCCTCGATGAGGGTCGGGATAAAGCGCAGAGCAAGGGTCATCATCATGGCGAGGGTATGCACCTTTATCTTGAATATCTTGAGGGGCGAGAGCACCCGCTCAAGGGCATCGGTCAGCATGGTGGGGGTCGTGGTATAGGTCAGCAGCGAGCTGATGACCACGAGCACGATTATCCTGACCATGGTGAATATGGCGGTATTGACGCCTTTCTCGGTGACGGATATCTTCCACCACTCAAAATAAGTCCTGCCGCCCTGGGTATAGAGTATATTGAGCGCCGCTGTGAATATCAGGATTATCACAATGGGCTTGAGACTCTTTAATATCATCTTGGCGGGCACCTTTGAGGCTATCGCCGCCGCAATAGTGAAGAGCGCTATCAGCGCAAGCGAAAGGAAGCTCTTGCAAAGGAAGATAACAACTATCATCGCAAAGGTCAGCACGAGCTTCATCCTCGGGTCGAGCCTGTGGAGCACGGAATCGCCGGGGTAATACTGGCCTATGGTCATATCTTTAATCATTTGCCGCGCCTCCCCGAAGCGAGAGCCTTGAGTATCGCCGCTCCCTGCTCAACAGTATAGACATTTGCGGGCACGTCAAAGCCCCTCGCGCGCAGGCGCAGGAATATCTCGGTTATCTCGGGGATATTCAGCCCTATGCGGCGCAGCTCCTCGCCCTGTGAATACACCTCATCAACGGTGCCCTGCATCTCTATCCTTGAATTATTCATAACGATCACCTTGTCGGCAAGGCTCGCTATATCCTCCATGCTGTGTGAGACTACCACGACGGCGCTGCCGGTCTGCTCACGGTAATCCTTGATTAGCTTTATAAGCTCACGCCTGCCCTGAGGGTCAAGACCCGCCGCAGGCTCGTCAAATATCAGCACCTCAGGCTCCATGGACATAACGCCCGCTATAGCTACACGCCTTTTTTCGCCGCCTGAGAGGTCAAACGGGGATTTGTCAAGATGCTCGGTCTTCACGCCGACGAATTCGGCGGCTCTGAGCACTCTCTCCTTGACCTCGGCCTCGCTGAGCTTCATATTTTTAGGGCCGAAGGCTATATCCTTGAAAACTGTCTCCTCAAAGAGCTGATACTCCGGGTATTGGAAGCAAAGGCCGACCTTGAAGCGGGTGTTTCGCAGAGTCTCCTTATCTTTCCAGATATCCGTGCCGTCAACGAGTACCTTGCCCGCGTCGGGCTTCAAAAGGCCGTTGAAATGGGATATCAAGGTGCTTTTGCCCGAGCCTGTGTGGCCGATAACGCCCACAAGCTCGCCCTTCTCTATAGTCAGGTTGACGTCATTGATCGCGGCGACCTGCTGAACGGTGCCCTTTGAATAATAATGAGTCAGCCCTATTGTTTCAATTGCGTGGGTCATACCTTACCTCCGAGCATTGCGGCTATGCGCTCAACGCATTCGTCCACACTGAGCACCGCATTGCCTAAGCCTAACAGACGGCAAAGCTCCGTCGGCTGCGGGATGTCAAGCCCGCATTCACGCACCTTGTCCGTCTGAGAGAACACCTCGGCGGGCGTGCCGTCCATGACGATCCTGCCGCTGTCCATAACTACTATCCTGTCTGCGCCGACTGCCTCCTCCATGAAGTGGGTGACGAGCACGACGGTGATGCCGAGCTCCTTATTGAGTCGGTGGACGGTGCTCATAACCTCGGCTCTGCCCATCGGGTCGAGCATGGCGGTAGGCTCATCAAGCACTATGCACTCGGTCTGCATGGCGAGCACGCCCGCTATGGCGACCCGCTGCTTCTGACCGCCGGAGAGCTTATGCGGCTCCCTGTGGCGCAGCTCATACATATTGACGCTCTTTAATGCGTCGTCAACTCTTTTTCTTATCTCCTTCGGCTCGATGCCGAGATTCTCCGGGCCGAACGCCACGTCGTCCTCAACTATCGTTGCGACTATCTGGTTGTCGGGGTTCTGAAAGACCATGCCGACTACGCGGCGTATCTTATCGTCGTTCTCCTCGCTGCCGGAGACTATGCCTTTGACCGTGACGGTGCCCTCGGTCGGCTCATATACGGCGTTGCACAGCTTCGCAAGGGTGCTCTTACCCGAGCCGTTATGCCCGAGCACCGCCACGAATTCGCCTTTATTTATCGTGAGGTCGATGTCGGTGAGAGCACTTTGACGCTTCTCCTCCTCATCGTCGCCGTCATAGGTAAAGGTGACGTTTTTTAGTTCAATAAGTTTCTCGCTCATACGGATTTCCTTTTGTTACGGTAATTTTCTGCCGAGTTTAACGCACTAAATGCTCTTTCCCCATCAAGGATCATTTTGTCCACACTGCGCTTGCGCCGCAGGGCAGCACTCTGCCGGGCTTTGAGGAGACGGGTATGCCTATCTCATCGCTCGTCACCTTGCCGCCGAGCTTGCGCTGCACGGTCTCGCCGAGGATATATTCCATCACGCTCGGTGACAGACCGGTGGTGTATGAATTTATCAGCACCATGAGCGAATCCTCGTAAAGCAGCTCGGAGCACAGCTCCACGAAGCCGTAGACCTCGTTCTCGAGCTTCCAGACCTCGCCGCCCGGGCCTCTGCCGTATGAGGGCGGATCCATGATGATGATATCGTATTTATTGCCTCTGCGTATTTCACGCTGCACGAATTTGATGCAGTCGTCTACCAGCCAGCGCACGGGAGCGTCGGCAAGCCCGCTCGCGGCGGCATTCTCTTTAGCCCAAAGGGTCATGCCCTTGGAGGCGTCCACATGGGTGACACTTGCGCCCGCTTTAAGCGCCGCAACGGTCGCTCCGCCGGTGTAGGCGAAGAGGTTGAGCACCTTGACGGGTCTGCGGGCTGCCCTGATGATATCGGCGGTCATATTCCAATTGACCGCCTGCTCGGGGAACAGACCCGTATGTTTGAACCCCATGGTCTTTATATTGAATTTCAGATCCTCAAAGCCTATCTGCCACACGGGCGGCATCTTTGAATACACGCTCCAGCTGCCGCCGCCCGAGCTTGAGCGGTTATAGACGGCGTGCGGAGTTGCCCAAAGCGGATGCTCCTTCGGAGTTTTCCATATCACTTGCGGGTCGGGGCGCACAAGGACGATATCTCCCCAGCGCTCAAGCCTCTCGCCGTCCGAGCAGTCGATAAGCTCGTAATCCTTCCAATCTTTATATGCTCTCATATCAGACCTCCAGCCTTTGCTGCCCCGGCATGATCAAGCCGAGGTGGGCGTAAGCGGCCGGTGTGACCGTCCTGCCCCTCGGGGTGCGGCTGAGGAAGCCTATCTGCATAAGATACGGCTCGTATACATCCTCAATGGTCACCGCCTCCTCGCCGATGGCTGCGGCTATCGTCTCAAGCCCCACGGGGCCGCCGTTATAATTCCTTATCATAGTTTTGAGTATCAGCCTGTCTATCGAGTCAAGCCCCAGCTCGTCTATCTCCATGCGGTCGAGCGCAATGGACGACGCTTCCTTAGTGATCTCGCCGTCGCAGACTATTTGAGCGAAGTCCCTCGACCTCTTGAGCAGCCTGTTAGCGATCCTCGGGGTGCCTCTCGAGCGCGAAGCTATCTCCAAAGCGCCCGCGGGGTCTATCTCGATGCCGAGTATATCGGCGCTCCTCGTAACTATCTGAGCAAGCTGCTCGGGGGTGTAAAGCTCAAGGCGGAGCACAACGCCGAAACGGTCGCGCAGCGGGGCGCTGAGCTGACCTGCCCTCGTCGTAGCGCCGACAAGCGTGAAGCGGTGCAGGTCAAGCCTTATCGAGCGTGCGGAGGGTCCTTTGCCGATGATGATATCGAGCACGTTATCCTCCATCGCGGGGTAAAGCACCTCCTCAACGGTCCTCGAAAGGCGGTGGATCTCGTCAATGAAGAGCACGTCGCCGTCGTTGAGGTTAGTCAGCAATGCGGCGAGGTCGCCCGGCTTCTCTATCGCGGGGCCGCTCGTCACTCGGAAGTTGACGCCCATTTCGTTGGCGATAATGCCCGCGAGGGTGGTCTTGCCGAGACCCGGAGGGCCGTAGAGCAGCACATGGTCGAGCGGCTCGCCCCTCTGGCGGGCTGCTTCTATATAAACCGAAAGGTTTTCTTTAACCTTATCCTGCCCGATATACTCGCCGAGCACCTTCGGGCGCAGTGAAAGCTCCAGCTCATTATCCTGAGCCGAGGAGAACTCGGGGGCTACTATTCTGTTTTCAAAATCAAAATCCAAATCGGCTCTCCCCTTTTATATATTCCTTGCAAGCATTTTAAGCGCCTGCTTTATCAGTTCTTCGGTTGAAAGGTTGCCGTCCAGCTTGCCGACAGCTATGCTTGCCTCGGAGCGGGTGTAGCCGAGCATGACGAGGGCGTTGACCGCATCCTCTCCCGCGTAGCTGACCGTCGCCTTTTGAGCCGCCGCTATATTGCCGAGGCTCTCAGAGCTTGAAGCAAAGGAATCCAGCTTACCTTTAAGCTCAAGGACTATCCTCTGGGCGAGCTTCGGGCCGACGCCCTGAGCCGCCGTTATCGCCTTGACGTCGCCGCCCGCAACGCTCACCGCCAGCATATCGGGAGTGAGGCACGAGAGGATGGCGAGACCCGCCTTGGGGCCGACACCCGTGACGCCGGTAAGCATCTTGAAGCAATCAAGCTCGCTCTTCTCCGCGAAGCCGAAAAGGTCGAGAGCGTCCTCACGCACATTCAGATGAGTGTAGAGGGTCTGCACCTCGCCGACGGGGGCACACTGCCTGAGAGTATTGCCCGTTGTAAATAGCCTGAACGCAACGCCGCCGCAGTCGAGAGCCACGCTGCCCTCATCCGCAAAGACGACCGTGCCGGTAAGACTGTAAAACATTTTGATTCCTCCGAGTGGTTACTTATCTGCTGAGTCTGCCTATCAGCGAGCCGGCGCTGTGGCAGTGGCATATCGCCATGGCGAGCGCATCCGCCGCATCATCCGGCTTCGGTATCTTCTCAAGATTGAGCATGATGCGCGTCATCTCCTGCACCTGCTTTTTCTCCGCTCTGCCGTAGCCGACAACACTTTGCTTGACCTGAAGCGGAGTGTATTCAAATATCGGCACTCCGTTCTTCTGAGCGGCAAGCACGAGCGCCCCTCTCGCCTGGGCAACGTCGATGGCCGTCTTTTGGTTAGTGTTGAAGAACAGCTTCTCTATCGCCATTGCCTCCGGGTGAAAACGCTTCATAAGCTCGTCCGCCTCGTCGTATATTTTCTCTATCCGCTCATTAAAGGGCGTGTGAGCCTCGGTGATTATTGCGCCGTAGGTCAGGAGCCTGAAGCGGTTGCTCTGATACTCGACGACCCCGCAGCCGACTATCGCATAGCCCGGGTCTATACCTAAAACTATCATTTCTTGTTTGACTCTCTTTCACGCACTACCATCCTCGTGGGCGTTCCTTCGAGGCCGAACACCTCTCTTATCTGATTGTCAAGATAACGCCTGTAGCTGTAGTGAAAAAGCTCGGCGTCGTTGACAAAGCAGACGAATGTCGGCGGCCTTGTGGAGGCCTGAGTCATGTAGTATATCTTGAGCCGCCTGCCCTTATCGGTCGGGGGCTGCACCCTCGCCGTTGCGTCGGCGAGCACGTCGTTCAGCTTGCCCGTCGAGATACGCATGGCGTTCTGAGTATCGACGAATTTAATAAGCTCAAACAGACGGTCGAGCCTTATTTTTTCCTTCGCCGAGATAAAGATTATCGGGGCGTAGGACATGAACGCAAAATCCTTCATCAGCTTCTTGCGCTGCTGATCCATGGTCTTGCCGTCCTTCTCGACGGCGTCCCACTTGTTGACCGCAATTATGCAGCCCTTGCCCATCTCGTGAGCGATGCCCGCGACCTTTGAATCCTGCTCGGTGAAGCCCTCGGTTGCGTCTATCATAATAACGCAGACCTGCGCTCTCTCCACCGCCATTCTTGCGCGGATGGTCGAATACTTCTCTATCTGGTCATAGACCCTGCTCTTGCGGCGCAGACCCGCCGTATCAATGAATATGAATTTACCGAATTCATTCTCGACCAGCGAATCCGTGGCGTCACGGGTCGTGCCCGCGATATCGGAGACTATCATTCTGTCCTCGCCGAGCACGGCGTTGACAAGCGAGGATTTGCCGACATTGGGCTTGCCGATAACAGCGACCTTGATGCACTCGTCCTCGTCCTCCTCGGACTCCTCCGCTGCGGGCAGATACTTGAGCACCTCGTCGAGCAGGTCGCCCGTGCCGTGACCGTGGACGGACGAAACGGCTATCGGGTCGCCGAGGCCGAGGTTGTAGAATTCATAGAAATCAGCGGGAAGCTCGCCGACGGTGTCGCACTTGTTGACGCAGAGCACAACGGGCTTGCCGCTCTTGCGGAGCATTGCCGCCACCTCGCTGTCCGTTGCGACGACGCCGCTGCGGATATCGGTGACAAAGATTATGACCTCGGCGCTGTCAATGGCGAGCTGCGCCTGACGCCTCATCTGCTTTAAGATGATATCGTCCGAGCTTGGCTCAATGCCGCCGGTGTCGATGAGCATAAAGTGCCTGTTGAGCCACTCGCAGTCGCCGTATATCCTGTCGCGGGTAACGCCCGGGGTATCGTCGACTATCGAGAGGCGGGAGCCTATAAGTTTATTAAAAAGCGTGGATTTGCCGACATTCGGTCTGCCGACTATCGCCACAACATTTCCTGCCATTTAATTACCTCCTAACATAGCGGATAACAGCTCCTCCCCGCTGCCGCCGGTTTGGGTTATCTTCACCCCGAGCCGCTGTGAAAGCTGCTCCGGGGTCATATCGTCAAGGAACATATCGCCCTCGCTGCGAAGGCAGTTCGGCGGGATCATAAGCTCCTCGCCCAGCTCGCCCGCATTCTCGGCGGCGTAAGCGATATCCTCGCCGCAAAGCAGCCCCGAGACCGTTATCATGCTGCCGAAGAGCCTGTTCTCCGCCATAATGACCTTGACATTCAACCCTTTTATCTTCTTCATCGCCGCCTCGGCAAGCTCCTTGATGAGCGGGTAGGCGGCCTTGCCCGTCACGAGCGAAACGCTGCGATCCCTCTCGGTAACGGTGCATTCGTCGAGCGCCTGCATGAATTCCTCGCGCAGCAGCGCCCACATGCCAACGCCGTTCTCAAGCTGCGGGAAGCCGTTGTAGTACTCCGTCGGCGGTATCGGCCGCTCCGCTTTGATATAGAATTCGTCGGCGGCGTAGGCAATCGTCTCGCCGTGCTCCGCTTTGAATTCGGCATTGCAGCGGTCGATTATGTCTATCACTTCGCCCGCGGTCTCGGGCGTGTAGGGCTTCAGCGGATACAGCCCCTTGCGGTGGTCGGTCAGCCCGACGGGCACGGCAGCTATGCTCATCACCGATGGGTAGAGCTTAAAAAGCTCCCTCAGGCTGAATTCCAGCTCCTTGCCGTCGTTTAAGCCGGGGCAAAGCACGAGCTGAGTATTTATCGCAACGCCCGCCTCGGCGAGGTGATACAGATGCCGCAGGGATTCGCCTGCATGGGGATTCAGCATCATCTTGACCCGCAGCTCGGGGTTCATCGTGTGAACCGATATATTCACAGGGCTGATGTGCATGTCTATTATCCTCTGCACCTCGGCGTCGGAGAGATTGGTCAGCGTGATATAATTGCCGAAAAGGAAAGAAAGCCTCGCGTCGTCATCCTTGAAATAGAGGCTGTCCCTCAGCCCCTTCGGGAGCTGGTCGATAAAACAAAAGACGCATTTATTTTTGCAGCTGTGCTGCTTATCCATGAGGTAGGTCTCGAATTCAAGCCCGATATCGTCGCTCTCATCCTTATGGATGATGACCAGCTTTGAGCCGCCGTTCGGGTGCTTCAAAACAAGCCTCAGCTTGCGGTCGTTGAGATAGAAGCGGTAGTCGAGCACGTCATTTATCTCTTTGCCGTTGATGCTTATAAGCTCGTCGCCCGCCGATATTCTCTTTTTGTGCGCGATGCTGTCGGGAGCGACCCCCGATATCTTAACTGACATGCTCTCACCTGCCGATACTACTCGATTTTATTATTTCAGTGTATTATAGCATATCTTATCACAAAATAACAATAAAATATTTATTAACAATTAAAATATTTTAAATTATAAGACTTTTTTATATAAAATCAGCCCCCGACGGGCGAAAAACGACCCGACGGGAGCGTATAATTCAGTGTTTTAATTCAAAATCGGCATCTTGGTCGGAATACGGATTATTGCTGCCGACGGTGTTGAGCAGCATATCGGTCAAGTCGACCTGTCTGCCGCCCTTTGAGAGCTTCGGCTCGACCTTGTGCAGGATGAAGCCGAGACGACGCAGCGCCTTGGCGAGCGCGTCATAAAGCGGAGTGCCGGGCATATAGGGGCGGTCGCCCTCAAATATTGCAAGCCCGATGTCGCCCGCAACGTCATATAATCTTTGCTTTTTCAGTGATTTATCTATCCTTATCCAAAGCAGGCGCGCAACCGTGCCGAGTTTGACGGAATGAAAGATTTTTTTGCCCGCCTTTTTGCCGAATTTTGCGAAGCCCTTGCCGCCGCTGAGGGCACGGTCAACCTTGCCGAGAATGCCGTCCCTGCCGCGTTTATCAAAGTATTCCTTGACGGTCAGGCTTCCCGTATCCCAGCCGAAATCGGGCACATCGAGGCTGCGAATGCTGAGTTCGCCGTGCTCGCCGACAGTGATTTTCCTGTATTTCGCGGGGCTTCCGACGAGAGTGCTCGTGCAGACATCTATCAGGCGGTTGCCCTTTTCGCTGCGGAATTCATTGATGCTCTGGATATGCATATGCCCCGTGAAGGCAAGCTCCACGCCGTTATCCGCAAGGAACGAAGCAACGGTACGCCAATCCCTGACCTTGGCGTCGCCCACGAGGTCAAAAACGGGCACGGGCGGGATAATCGGGTAATGGCATATTGCAAAAACAAAGGCGTTTGCGGCCTTTGCGTCGTCGAGCTGAGCCTGCGCCCACTCGGTCAGGCGCTCGTCGATACGACCCCTATCGTTTGCGGGGCTGTCACAGCACAGAGCCAGCATCCTGACTCCGGGTGATATCTCCGCCATGTTGGAATTCGTCGCTTCATCGACGGCGAGAGCGTCGGCAAGCCCGAATTCATAATAGATATCGTGCAGCTCCTCGAATTTCGTGCCCTCAACAGGCACACGCACGCCTCCCCTGTAGGCGCAGGGGCTGTCATTATAGTCGTGACCCGCCGTGATGACAAAGACCTTTTTGCCGCTGTCCTTGAGCCTTCGCAGCTCCTTGACAAAGCTCCTGTGGCTCTCTTTCTCGCCGTTTTTGGTGAGATCGCCCGGGATTATGACTATATCCGTCTCTTTATCCTCGGCAATGCGGTCAAATACGGCTTTGACTATTGCGCTGCTCTCTTTTACGAAGTAAAGCTCGCTCCGCATATAGTCGTCAAAGGCTTTGCCCTCGGCGCCGAGCGACGGCTCAAAATAATGAGTATCGGTCACAAGATAAAAACTCACGGGCTTCATTCTCATCATCCTTTCGCGGCGAAATCAAATATATCTCGATTATATGATTATTTCGCGCTCAATACAATTGATTTTGTTAAAGACACTTACCGTATTTACAATTCCTTTTGCATTTGATCCTCGGAGAGAAAAATATATCCGTGTTTCGGGTAAAACGTCCTTGATTCGCTGTAGGTCGCAGCGTCCCCGAGGTGGAGCTTCATCACCGTTCTGCCGTTTTCGGCGGCAAAATTCTCGGCTGTCTTGAGAAGTGCTCCGCCTATCCCCTGCCTTTTGAATTGCGGCTTCACATAAAGCCTGTGCAGCACGGCAGCCCCGTCGGGCAATAAATTGCACCCTATCGAGCCGACGACCCTCCCGCCGTCGACCGCAAGCCAAAACATATCTCCTTTATCAAGATAAAAGCCCTCTATATCGAGCAGGTCTGCGTTAAGAGTCGGCACCCGCCCGATAGCGTCCTTTGCCGCAAGTACCATGAAAATGAGGTCGTCGCGGTACTTCGGCTCATATCTGATTATTTCCATTGCTCTCTCCGTATTCGTAATATGAATGCAGGCAGCGGACGCTTGCAAGCTCGGCTTCCATACTCTTTAATTTCTCAAAGCCGACCCATTTAGATGCCGCCGTCTCGCCCGTCTGGAGCCGTACGGAATTCTTATCGTGATCGGTAACACACAGGAATTCGGCATAAATGCTCCTGTGCCCGTCGTGCACAACCGTGCCGATACGGGTAAATTCGCCGTTCAGCCCCGTTTCCTCAAGCAATTCTCTGCGGGCGCAGTCGAGCGGGGATTCTCCGCATAGAGCCGAGCCGCCCGCCGTCGCCTCCCACATACCGCCGAAATGCTTCGTAGGCGCTCGCTGCATGAGCAGGAATTCGCCGTCGGTGTGTTTGACTATAACCTCGCTGACAAGATGATACATCCCGTCGGGCACTTCTTCGCCCCTGACAAGGGTCACGCCGCCGAGCTTATTCAATTCACGGTCGTATGCATCCCAAAGCTCCATAAATTCTCCGTCAATAAATACACTTCTCTATCCCGGGCAGCAGCGAATAGACCGAGCAGCCCGCCTTCGCCTCGAAATATTCCTTGTATTCAAAGGTTTTATTCCATCTGTCCACCGTGAACGGGCAAACGCCGTATCGGCGGGTCGTATCCACAAAGCGCTTCTCGAGAATGCAGAAGCCCTTGGCGTCAGCCAGCGCGTCGCAGAGGATTATCAAGCGGTCAAGATCGTCGTATTCAATCGAGTCGAGGAAGCTCTTAATGAAATCATACTGCTCGGCGGTGATATCCTTCTTTGCAATGTCGGCTTCGATATCCTTGACGGGGAAGGAGTGGGTCAGACAGACCCTCGCCGCCTCATCCCAGCCCTTGGCAGCGGTGTAATCGTAGCCGTCGATGATATGGCGGGTCGCCGAAATGCCCGTCCTGCGGCCGATATCGTGCAGCAAGCCGCAGATAAAGGCGCACTCGGGGTCAATATCCCCGCAGCCCGCGGCTATCAGCCTTGCGGCCCTAGCCACATTGAGCGAATGCTCCGTCCACGGCCCCGGGTTCATCTCGCCCGCAAGGCGCAGTTCATTTAACGCAGCTTCTCTGTCAGGCAGCATAACGATCTCCTCTCGCCTGTTATGGATCCATTTTAACACACAGCCGCCCCGTATGCAAGCTCAAAAAAAGCGCAGCCCGTTATGAGCTGCGCCCTTATCATTGCGTTATATCAATATGCGTCAAAGAAGTTGTCAAATACGCTGTAGCCGAGCGCAAAATATTTGAACGCCCAGATAAGCGGATTGAATTTGAAGAAGAGCCAGTCCATAATGGTGGAGAAGGTGCGCAGACGGGTCGAGATATCGTGAGTCTCGGGCACCTCGACAGGCTCAAGCCCCTCGCCCTCAACATTGAGCACGAACGGCTGAGAGTAGCAGATGCCGTTCTCGCCGGTGATATAGAAGCGGACATAAAGGTTAGGCTCATTCATCAGGTCGGAGGCATGGAGGTCAAGTGTAGCCTTGCCGTTTGTGATATTCTCCGTGCGCTTTATGACGTTGCAGTCGGAGACCCAAACAATTCTGTCGAAGTTCGTGCCCTCGACAGAAATAGTGTCCTTCTCCTGATCGACCGTCACTCTCGTGACCATCGGGGTGTTATCGAGCAGATAAAGCTCCTCGTCATAGACCTTATCCTCATCGAATCCCGGCATTTCGGGCTCGCCGTCAAGCTCATAGCCGTTTGAATAATGCGAAACTGCGAAGCAAAGACCGTTCTCCATGCTGCTGCGGAAATTATCAAGGTCAAAATCCTTCATCAGCATCATTGTATAAGCGTCGTTTATGCTCCTGAGATTGTGAGAATCCGAAAAGCAGAACGCCCACGGCACAACGCCGTTGGGGATAGTTTTCCGGAGGATCTGGTCATAGAGAATACGGTCGCAGCGTGTATGCGCGTCGGTGGCGCTGTTGATCCCCATGCCGACGCTCGAGCCTTGGTTATCAAGAAAAATGCGGGCAAACTTATTGACATAGTAATCGTCAACCTTCTGACCGACGTGATCGGCGCTGTCCTTGTCGGTATAGACATATTCGCCGACGTGGGAAAGCATTGATATTCCGCCGTTTTTCTTTACGCCCGCCGAGGGAGTCTCATAATCGCCGTAAACGCCAGCGAGACCCTGACCGTATTCGGCAAAGTAGCCGGTCAGGTGGCAGTCCGCTATAGGCGTAGCCATATTCAGCTCTATGCCCTTGGGCACGTCGAGCATACCGTTCTTGTGCGTTCTCTTCTCAGAGGCGGCGGTGCCGCTGATATATGCCTGATATTCCGCGTCGGTGAGGGGGATTATCGGAGCCATGTGGGTGCGATCCCTCTTGACGAATCTGACAAGCGGAATAGTCTGCGGAACCTTGTTCCAGCCTCTGTTTATGGTACCGTGATCGGTAAGAGCAACAATGTCGTAATCAAGGTCATAGTGCTCCTTAACGAATTCGGCAACTGTAAGGAAGCCGTCGCTGGCGTTGGTGTGGCAATGGGGCTGGAATTTATAGGCGCCCCACTCATCCCAATCGACAGCCTCGTAGGGGTCGGTAATTATGTAGTTTTTCTCGCTGTTTGCGAATGCCGAAAAGCCGAAAAGCTGAAGCAGCATGAGCGCGCTCATAAACGCAGCGATCGACCTTTTGAACATTTTAGACATAATTACACATCTCCTTTTCCGGATTTTTATTCATTATACACCATAGCAAGAAAATAATCAATCTTTATTTTTGCCTGAAAAGAAATGTTTTATTTTTCCCGATCCTTTCGGCGCTCTTTTATTTTATCAATCAGCAATTCTATTGAAATTCTGATTATCCAATATACTATAAAGCCGAAGAAAATCACAGCTCCGCCCACCGTTACGATCGTGCCTAATATATTATCCGAGCGGCCTCTCCACGCACCGGTATAAGGATCGTACTCACCCTCATAAGCATCATCGTCTTCTTTCTCATATTCCTCATATTTCCCGTCATAGAATCCGTCCTCATACCCAAACTCATAGCCGTGCTCACAGCCTGCATCATAGGCGCTCGACTCCACCTCATCAACATACTCCTGTATTTCCGGCGGCAGGTCTTCATACTCGATAGCAAAAGCAGGGTATGAGACGAGAAAAAGCGCAATTATCATTGCCGCCGCAAAGCATACCGCTCGTTTTAACATCAAAACTCCTCCGTTCACATTTGTCCGGTATAAAAATAAGGCCGACGACCACGGCCAAAGTCGGAATCCAATTTTCCGAGGGGCACGATAATCATCAACCTTATGATTGCTTCCTATTAGGAACGCTGTAAATACAAGGGTTTTCAGACCCAACAAAATAAAACAGAGCTATCACATTACGCAAAAGGCCGCCCGGTCAAGACAACGGGCGGCCTTTTTGCGTGGAAAGCTCGGAAGGAGGCAGAAATTTTCTAAAAAATAAGTACAAAATTTTCAAGCTCATTTTTGTGCAAAATTACAGAAAGATTGGAGGTTAGCAAGTGGAGGAAAGCAAAAATATTCCCACCACCGAAGGCGAGGCGATTGCTCCCGAGACGCCTGTCACGGATATTCCCGGCACCGATGCCCCGTCCCCGGATTTGACCGCTGGAGTCCCCCAGCAGGAACAGGCTGGGGCAACGATGACCGAACCCGGTGATGTTGTCGTGTCTTTTGACAAGATCGAAGAGCTGATGGCAGAACGCCGGGCGGCTGCCCGTGATACCGTGGAAAAGGCCGAGCCCGCCGCCCCGGAGGTTGATGCTCCCGCTGTGGAGCCTGTCGTTCCCATCCCGGATGCAAAAGCGGCAGAAAAGACCACGGAGGAAAAGCCGCAGGAGGAGGTTGCGGCTGAACAGAAAAAATCCCGCCGTGGCCGTCCCCCGAAAGCTGAAAAAGCGGAGCAGGCAGCGCCCGAGGCCGACAAAGAGCAGACGGCGGCAAAGCCCCGCAGAGGCCGCCCACCCAAGGCGGATAAGGCGGCCCCCGACGAGGCCCAGCCGCCCAAACCTCGAGACAAAGTGTCCCGAGGTAAAAAAGCCGCTCCCGCCAAGGAGGAGTCTCCCGCCCCGGAGCCGGTAGCCGTTGGCGGTGATACCGCCCCGGCTGCTGAGATCCCGGCAGAGCCCAAAGAGCCAGCACCCCCGCCCCGTCCCATTGAGGAGGGCAAAACCGTCTATATCAAGTTGAGCGAGCTCCATCCGTTCCATACTTTCCGGGAACACCCTTTCAAGGTGGTGGACGATGCCGCCATGATGGATCTGGTGGGGACGATCAAGGAACACGGCGTTATGACCCCCGCCACCGTTCGCCCCGAAAAGGACGGAGCAGGCTATGAGATCATTGCGGGCCACCGCCGCTGTCGTGGTAGTGAGCTGGCCGGTGTGGAGGAGCTGCCCTGTATCGTCCGGGATATGACCGATGTTGAGGCTGTCCGGGAAATGAAAAACAGCAACAAGCAGCGCGGCGACCCGCTCCCCAGCGAGCTGGCGAAACTTCTTGATCTGGAAGTGGAGGCCATCAAGCACCAAGGCGGGCGGCTGGACGGTGTTGCTCCCGGTGATGTGGGAAAACGCTCCGTTGAGATTGTGGGCGAAAATAACAACATGAACTATAAAAAGGTCATGCGGTATATTCGCCTTAACTCCCTTGTCCCGGAGCTGCTGAACAAGGTGGACGAGAAGGGGCTGGGCTTCATGCCCGCCGTGGAGATCTCGTACATCA
>OIZA01000026.1_pt1 | contig 104114 bp, 91 predicted proteins | sample 1588381 | NCBI WGS metagenome assembly OIZA01 (sample SAMN03283277) | human gut metagenome | biome: human-associated habitat; material: feces | host: Homo sapiens | place: Peru | collected 2012 | reverse complement strand
GGGCGGCGTTGATAAGAAAGCAGCCCTCCTGAAGCTTGAACGAGCCGATATGAGCAACTTTTTCATCCCGAAAAAGGGAACGGCGCTTTGATGTGACGGCAAATTGCGAAAATGAAAAAACATGCTTTTGTCAATGACGTGAGACGAGAGAAAGAATTCAAATTTAAGTCACTCATTGTCTAACAGTAATGCCTCAAAATCATGGCACGGTTGTCAACATCGGTTCGTCGTTTAAATTGTGCTATTTATATATGGATGGCGCAGAATCAAGAGTATTTATTGTGGCGGCAGTAATGCATTTTTATAATCTGTCGGATAATATGGGACACTCTGCATCCCTCAAAACTTGCCGGCGCACGAAGCGATACGCAAGAGTATGCAACTTAGCTGTTCAAAGTTAAGGCTATGGTTCAAAAAGGAATCGACCGTGCTTTGAAAACGGCACAGAAAAATGATACTGATTATGAAAGATATCTACCGAAATTCGATAGTGAGAATTTGACTATCACTTTGAAATGAGCTATAATAATATTGAAGGGAGTAGTAAATATGAACGACTTTGAGTTTGGCAACATGCTATATAATTTAAGGAAACAAGCAAAAATATCTCAATCGGAGTTAGCGGAAATGGTTGGCTTGACAAACAAAGCAGTGTCAAAATGGGAGAACGGAAAGTCAAAGCCCACAATGGACGCTATCAGGAAATTATCGGTCATATTTAAGATTCCAATAGAAGAATTATTACAAAAAAGCGGTGATCACAAGATGAGAATTGAAAAAATTGTTGTTACAGGCGGCCCGTGTGCAGGGAAAACAACAGCGATGAGCTGGATACAGAATGCTTTTACCGAGTTGGGGTGGAAGGTTTTGTTTATCCCCGAAACGGCGGCCGAACTTATTGGCGGAGGTGTTGCTCCGTGGACGCTTGAAGCAAATGCGGATTATCAGCTTTGCCAAATAAAGTTACAGATGGCAAAGGAAAAAGTGTTCTATGAGGCAGCACAAAAGCTTTTTGATGCCGAAAAGGTGCTTATAGTTTGCGACAGGGGTGTAATAGATAATAAGGCATATATGAACGCTTTGGAATTTAGCGGTATATTATCCGAACTTAAACTCAACGAAATAGAGCTTCGGGATACATATGACGCAGTTTTTCACCTTGTGACGGCTGCGAAAGGCGCAGAAGAATTTTATACGCTTGCAAATAATTCGGCACGAACAGAAACCGCAGAGGAAGCGGCGGCTATGGACGAAAAACTGATTTCGGCTTGGACGGGGCATCCGCATTTAAGGATTATAGATAACAGTACGGATTTTGAGGATAAAATGAAACGACTAATCGGTGAAATATCAGCCTTTTTGGGAGAGCCGCAGCCATTTGAAATTGAACGAAAATTCTTGATAAATTATCCCGACATAAAGAGGCTTGAAGATAATCCGCTTTGCCGCAAGGTCGAAATCATACAAACATACCTCAAATCTGCGGACGGTGAGGAAGTGAGAGTGCGGCAACGCGGAGAAAACGGAAACTACATATACTACAGAACCTCCAAGAGAAAAGTAACTGGTATAAAAAGAGTGGAAACCGAGAGAAGACTGAGCAAGGAGGAATACCTTTCGCTGCTTATGGAGGCGGATACGAGCAAAAGGCAGATACGCAAAACAAGGTATTGCCTGACATATGATAATCAGTATTTTGAAATTGATGTTTATCCGTTTTGGAATGATAAGGCGATTATGGAAATTGAGCTTAAAGACGAAAATGAAACAGTATCTGTCCCCAATTTTATAGAGGTAATAAAAGAAGTTACCGAGGACGAGAAGTATAAAAACGCTTCGCTTGCGAGAATTTGAGAGGTTTGTATGACGGACAAAAATAAAGTTTATGATGATATAGATGGTATCACAAATAGAGATTCATACAGCAAACTGATGACTTCACAATTTGCGGCGTTGTATTTATCTGAAAACAGAGATGAGTATCGCAGACAGTATGCCTTACGCTTATCAAAGCTTGGATTTGATAAGCAAGAGACAGAGCGGATGTTTGAATTCGAATGCAGTATAGTTAAAAAATTCGGCAAAAAGTATCTGTTGGAACCGAATTTTGTTTGTGGTTGGTTTTTTAATCTGAAACAGCCGCTTTTTATTAATTATCCAAAGTATAAGGAAGATATCATAAAAGAGCATTTTTTGACGGTTAGCGAAATATGTAAGATGCTGGACGAGGCAGAGTGGCATTTTTGGAATAGCCATGAAGACTCGATCAGTGATGAGGTGTTCGATGAAATATACGAATGGAGATTACGAGGAAATGGCATGATAATTGCCAACAAATATTTTGAGATGATTGAAAAAGAAACCGGCGTTTCGAGCGAGCATCTGGGGAAATTGATAGGTGAACAGGGAGAGATGCTATGTCGGTATAAGTGGAAATAAAACTATACTGAGTGATGAATGGTAAAAATATGATATACACGAAACTTGCCAAATAGGCAATAAGAATTGCGTATAACGCACATCACGGGCAGACGGACAAAAACGGTATGCCGTATATATTCCACCCGATTCATCTTGCAGAGCAGATGAATAATGAAAAAACGCTTTGCACAGCACTTTTACACGATGTTATTGAAGATACGGATGTAACCTTCGAGAAATTGGAGTTACGGGGATTTTCAAAGGAAACTCTTGACGCGCTTAAATTACTCACACATGATGATGCAGAGCCATATATGGACTACGTAGCAAGGATTAAGGATAACCGAATTGCAAAATGCGTGAAGTTCGCGGACCTAAAGCATAACAGCGATTTGTCAAGGCTTGATATAGTTGATGAAAAGGCGAAGAAGCGGTGTGAAAAAATAAAAGACGGCAATAAAGCTCTTGGAAGAATAAAAATATTTGTCTCCCGGCAAGCTGATATAATCCATGGTGGTATCTCGTTTGGCGTTCAAAATATGAGCCGCGGCAGTCAAAGAAAAGCCCTCCGGGATCAAACGATTCCGGAGGGCTTTTGGTCCGAGTGACAGGGATCGAACCTGCGGCCTGATGGTCCCAAACCACCCGCGCTCCCAGCTGCGCCACACCCGGATTTATTAAATTTTTGGTGATTTCAGTATCTGTGGGATACTATGTTGTCGTTGCCGATGTAATCAGGACGGCAAGTTTACCTATATATTTTAAGATATTTGCCCGACAAAGTCAACACCGATTTTTGATATTTTGAGATATTGGGCGCGGGGTATGGAAATTCGCGGGAACAGGTGCTATAATTGCTCGAACAAATATGTTTATAATAAAATATAGATAGCATTGTCAAATTGAACAATAACCGCATTAAATGTAAATTTGTCCCCAATATCAATAAAGAAAGGCCACTTTTGTGGTCTTTCTTTATTGGGCTGCATATGAGAGGCTTATATCACTAATGTATGGTAACACAATTACATAACATCTTTTAAAACTCGATTGATGCCCTCACTAATTGATGTCCACTGGTCATTCAGAATTGCATAATAATTTCTATCTTTTTTCAAGAAATTGGTGGCGGTCAGTGTGGAGTCGTGGCGTAATTCTATAGAAAAGTTTGTGATGCCTGCGTTAATTATTATTGTAAATAACTGATCAAGGATGGCATCATATTGATCCTTTTGGCCAAACACAGCAGGAGGAATAAAATGCGAAATACCATCGAGATTTGCAAAGATATGATACAGGCCGGAGTCAGATGCGTTGTCCGAACGGGCGGCAGTAAAAATTGTTTCTAATTGTTGACTTTTGATATTCCCTTGGTAGTATCTAGAAGCAAATGCAACAAAAGCGATGCAAATTGTTCTTGCGTTGTGGGCAAAAGAAATGCGATCATTTGCGCATGGTACAGATGCGTTATCTCTATCAAACTTTTTCTGAAAGATATTGTGAAAATAATAATCGATGTATAACAACTCTTTGCAGAGTTTTGCAATTTGCTGTTGCTCGCCATTAAATATCTTGTCATAGTATTGCGGCGAATATAGAGATGATGGCTTGGAGCGGCTTGCACAGGGAATCTGGAAAATGGCAGCTAAGCACAATTTGCCAATTTCAAGGAGTGAGGAGTTGAGAAAAGCCTCTTTATAAGCTCGAGGAACCGTTTCGCCTCTCTTGGTTTGATAGAAAATGCCCACCTCTCGCATGGCTTGGGAAAAACGAATTTGTTCAGGCGAGTTTGCTTTCAAGTCAACAGGCTTAATAGGCTTTTGAGTGTTAGTTGCTTTGGCGATGGCAAGACTAAAAGCGGTTTTCTCATCGGGCGTGTTTCCGTCAGTTTTAATTATTTTGCACGGCAAAAACAGATCATGCGTTTCGTCGATATAGCGACTCTTATGTAACACATATGTAGTTTGCCCGCCATTGATGATTGAAAAATCTTGCAATTTCACTTCGCGCCCATCAATCCTGAAGTTACTGCAAACAATAGTAATACCGTTGTTTTTGAGCCAAAACGATTCTGGAGAGTGCTGAATTGTATCTTCAATGCCACGATCAATATCGCGTCCGGAAATATGATAGCGGAGGTTTTTGGCCAACAACTGAATATTGTATTGCGCATAGAGAGTCTTAATGGAAAACGCCGATACATTTACAATAGTGGCATTGTCTCCATAAAGCAAATAGTTATCTGCAGAATCAATCTTTATTTTGCCTTGTTCCACGGTAGGACGTCGGGACTCTGATTCGTCGATCTCTTCCTCTACGTCTTTGCCAAAAAAGAGAGAAACTTCAAAGTTGCTGGAGTCCGTAAATTGATTCCGAAAAGCTTTTACAATTCGAGGCTTATTAATGCCTGCTTGAGGTGCGCTGGTGTAAAACACAAAATGAACCTTTGCTTCATCGCTAAGTTCGGCATTCAGCGTGAGAAAACGGCGTTGTACTTTTGTGTTGACTTGTTCGTAATGTCCTTGGCTCATATCTTTATAGAAAGAAGCCATTTTCATCATCGCATTAATTACGTCTTCCGATGAAATGCTTGTATAGAATTTTGATTGAGCAATGACCATGTCGGATCCTTCAGAATTAGGATCAGTTAGTAGGATGTCAACGCCGCCATCGTATTTCCCATCAACAATCATCTCGTCAAATGCATTTTCATATAATGGTATAGCGGGATTTTTATACAGATGAGATTTTACGCATAAAGCAGAAAAAACATAATCATCACTTTTAGTGCGCAAAGATGGATATGTATCTTTCATTCCACGGATTTTTGATCTAATCTTTTCATATGAATTATTATTTGTTTGCATAAAAGCCCTCCAATACAGCAGACATAATATGTAATAAAACAATTAAACCATACAGTGCTGAATTTTACAAGATTAGACGATAAAATTCCAAAAACGTTGCTTGCTAAGCGGTGTTCAACTATACAAACTTATCCTTTGAACCACATCAAACAGAAGATGCAACCTAAATGCTCTAGAATTAAAGGCTTCAGAGGGGGCTGGAATATTTGCCCGACAAAGTCAACACCGATTTTTGATATTTTGAGATATTGGGCGCGGGGTATGGAAATTCGCGGGAGCAGGTGCTATAATTAGCTTGGATAATTTCAGCACGGGAGCGTGAAAAAATGGACACAAGGGAATTTGTACCGAACGACGACCCCGCCGTCCTGCCCGACGAGGCGGCGGAGCTTAAACGGCTGATAAACGGCTGTTGAATATGAAGATGCCCTCGGCGGCTCTACCGTCGAAGGCATTTTTGCTTATTTCTCGGCTTGCGGCTGAGTTCCCGTATCTGCGGGTCGGGTCTCGGTCGTTTCTGTTGTTTCGGTCGGTGCGGTGGCTTCGGTCGGCGCGGCGGTGGTCGTTTCCGTTATCGGGAAATCGAAGCCCTGCATGAAGCCGCCCTGCTCCAGCGAGCAGATATCGCCGCCTATCACTCTGCCCTCATAGATCAGCAGATTTGCCTGCACCACGCCGCTGCGGTTCTCATACCCCGGGTAATTCAGCACGTTGTATGTCCACCGCTTGGCTCTCACACCCTTATAAAGCCCGAGGTCAAGCCCCTGAGCCTTGTTCATCTCGGCGTATTCAGTGTATCCCTTGTCAAACTCCTGCGGGATAATGACTTCGCTGACCTCCGCGGGGTCCTCGGCGATCTTCCAGCCGAATTGCGAAAGGAATGCGAGCCGCTGGGCGGAGTCCTCCGCCTTGTAGCTTATCGCCCCGTCCTGCGCCGTTTCCGTGCCCCTGCCCTTGCCGCCGAAGAATACCAGGGCGCCCGCCGCCGCAACTATGACGGCAGCTATGATAATCATCTTTGCCTTTGAGGTCTTTACAGAGTATACAAACATTAAAATCACCGCCTGCTACGATAATATGAAGCGGCGGTGTCTTTTATTACAACTCGCACAGTATGCAGGCTATGCCGTTCGGCGTGATGTCGATCATCCCGTATCTGCCCTGCCGAGCCGAGCCGGGATTCATGATATAAAGCCCGTCATCATAGCGGGTAACGGGATTATGGGTGTGGCCATATAATAAAATACGGGCGTTGACCTTGAGCGCCCGCTCAACAAGGGCGCCGTCCGAGGATTTCACGCCGTAGCGGTGGCCGTGAGTGCAGAGAATCCGCACCCCGCCGATATCCTCAAGCGCCTCGGCGGGCAGGTCGGAGTAAAGGTCGCAGTTGCCGCTGACGGCTATCAGGCGTTTGCCCTCGAGCAGGCTGCCGAGCGCCGCAATATCGCGCTCGCCGTCGCCCAGGTGGATGACCGCCTGCGCCTCGGGGTGCAGCATAAGCGCCTCGGCGATGCAGCGCGCGCTGCCGTGCGAATCCGAAAATACGATTATCCTCATTGCTTCAGTCTCCGTTCTATCGTTAAATGCGATAACATATAGTATTATAGTACCTGCCGCCGAGGATTTCAATACCGATCCTGCCGTGCGGCGCGAAAGGCGGTGATCTCATGGGCAAGGGCGAGCTTTCTGCCGAGGAGCTGCTGAGGCTGGCGAATTCCGCCTCGGGCAAGGATCCGAATGCGCTGCTCGGCGCAGTGGAAAAAAGGCTCCCGCAGGAGAAGAAAAACGAGCTTTTCCGAATTCTCGGGGATAAAAAAGCTCTCGAAGAGCTGCTCAGGAGCGAGCAGGCGCAGAAGCTGATGAAGCAATTTAAGAAGTAAGCGGGGAAAAGCATGGACGGCATCAACGATATCCTGTCAAGCCTGAGCGATGAAGATATTGAGAATCTGAAGAGCGCCGCCGCGGAGCTTTTCGGCTCGCAGTCGCAGGAGAGCGAAGCGCCGCCGCCTTCGGGAGCGCCCGATATATCAAAGCTGCTCGACAACGCTCAGATGATGGCGAAGCTCACCTCGATAATGGGCGCGATGAACAGACCCGACAGCCGCACCCGTCTGATAGAGGCGCTCAAGCCCCTGCTGAGCGAGAAGAGAAGAAGGAGGGCTGACGAAGCGATGCAGATAATCAAATTGCTCGATATTCTGCCGACTCTTACGCAGTTTATGGGCGGCGACGGCAAATGAATACAGGCTTCTCCGACCCCGATATCGGCCTTGTCCTGCCGCTCATGCTGCTGCTGATGAATGAGAAATGCGATCATTCGCTGATTTTGGCGCTGGTATATATTATCGCGGCGTGAGGGACTTGAAAAAAGTGCGGAAGTGGTGTAAAATTATAATATCGTGAAAAAGGAGTGATATTTTATGAAATATACTTACAGAACCAAAGGCACCTGCTCCCGCTCGATAACCTTTGATATCGAGGACGGAGTGGTGAGGAATGTACAATTTGAGGGCGGCTGCAACGGCAACCTCAAGGGTATCGGCGCCATCGTCGACGGCATGAAGGTCGAGGATGTTATCGACAAGCTCAGCGGCATCCGCTGCGGCTTCAAGAGCACGTCCTGCCCCGATCAGCTCGCGCAGGCTCTCAGGGAGGCTACTCATAATGGACAATAAGGATAAAAATATCCGACTGACGTTTTACGTCGTGTGCGGTCTGCTGCTCGGAGCGCCATACATATGGAAGATAATCAAGCTCATCCCCGAGCTGCTCAAGACATTGCCCAACGCCGCCGAGATACTCGCCTCCACGGGCTACACGGTGCTCATCATAGCCTCGCTCGTCGTGGCGTTCAAGCTCTGCGAGCCGCTCTGGCTCAGGATAGTCGGTATCTATTCGACCGTCGGGCTGATAGTTTGCCTGCTCTCGATGCTCACTCAGGCTCTCGGCGCGAACGATGTTTTTGCCGTGCTGTTTGAGATAGTCTGCGCCCCGTTCTACGGCGTCGATTCGCCCCTCGCGGTCGCGGTGATAATGCTCGTGCTCACCGTCACATCCTATGCAATGGTCAACCGTGTGCCCGAGAAAAAGCCTGCCGCCCCGACAGCCCCCGCCGACACCTCTAACCCCGCCGCTCCCGCAGCCCACACCTCTCCCGCCCCGCAGGAGCACGAAGAGGTTAAGCAGTGACAGGGTATAACCGAAAATAAAAACCAAACTCCGACAGATAGAGTTACCTATCCGTCGGAGTTCTTTTGTACCCCCATTCGATTTAACCCAGCGTGATCTTACTGCGCTTTTTGCCGTCGAGGGCGGTTTGCAGCAGTCTGCCCTTACTGACGGCGGCGAAATATCCGCTGCGCTCGAACTCACCGCGGTAATCCTCTTCGATTATCTCAAGGGTCTCCCTCAGTTGCAGCATGGCGGCGAATTCATGCTTGCAGTTGCCTACGCAATAGCAGTCGCAGGTCAGATTCCGGATCTCGCCGTCGCTGAAGGTGAATTCCAGCTCATAGGGCTTGCTGCCCTCCACGATCGCGCGCCCGTTTTTGCCGTCGAGGCAGATATAGACCACGCGGTTATCCATGTAATATTCGTCCCCGGCTTTCGCTGCGGCGGAGCTTATGTCGAAGCCGCTCATCTCGTCGAGCAGTATGACCTTATCGGAGCTGCCGCAGAAATATTCCTTGTCGGGAGCCTCGGGAATTTTGAACCATGAAATAATCTTTTCATACGGGATAACGCTGCGGTCGAACGCCGCCAGATGCGACCCCGCGAGATAAAGCTCGCCGCTCACTTCGGTGTCGGCCTTTGAAATAACCCGCTTGTAATCCGAGAGCTTGATCTTGAAGTCATATGATACCTCGACCACTCTGCCGCGCAGCCCCTCGAGCTTGCCCTCGACAAAAACCATGTCGCCGCAGTGCAGGTCAAAGGCGTCGTTGTAATATGAGCAGGCGAAATTCCGCGCGGGGAAGAATACGCGAACCACCGATTTCCTCGGCGGCCGAGCGGGATTATTTATCTCGGTAACGGTTTCTTTCGGCTCGGGTTCAGCCGAAGCATGAAACCCCATCTTGAATGCCATATGCAACCCTCCTGTTTAATTGCTACGGTTACATTATACACTGTTAAGTGTACCAAAAAACGGACTTATCTCACCGATACTCATATCTTTTGCCTGTTTTATTCGTATTGTGCGAGCGCTTTTTCGGCGAGCTTTATGAAATTCTCCCTGGCAATTTCGGGAGAAATGATTGTCATGTCGGAGCCGAAATTCATCACCCAGGTGAAGAAAAGCGGGCTTGCCTGCACCTTGACGTGCACCTCAAAATGCGTGTCGGTCACGTTAACAAAGGGCGTGTCGAAGCCGAAGCGGTCGATTATGACCCCGGCAAGCTCGTTTTTACAGCGCAGAGTCACGGTCTCCTCGTCGCCGCCGTACATACCGAAGGTCTTTTTGGAGTAGATCGCCATGTCGAAATTTTTGAAGTGCTCCGCACCGTCGCGCTCCTCGTCGATCAGCCCGATATCGGTCATTTTGTCCACGCGGTAGTGCTTCACAAGGCCGCTCTCGGAGTCGTAGCCGATCATGTAGTAGTTCTCGTCGTCCCAGGTGAGCGCCCAGGGGCTGACGATATATTTTTTGCCGTCATGGCGCATCACCTTTTGCTTCCGCTCATTCCAATTGAAGTAGCGGAATGACACCTTGGCGTTGCTGTTTATCGCCTCGTGTATGTAGTCGACGGTGTAATAGATGCTCTCGTTCATCGTCTTGATGCGGTTGGTCACGAATACCTGCCTATGGAGCCGGCGCGCCTCGTAGCAGCTCGTGAAGCCCTCTATCTTCTTTATCAGCTCGTTGCTCTTTTTGTGGGTAATGAATTTTGAGGACTGCACCGCGTCGACCAGCAGCTTCAGCTCGGGCAGCTCGAATTCACGGCTCGCCACATGGTAGCGCATGGTCTTGCCCTTTCGCTTGTCAATGTCAATGCCGAATATCTGCAAGGTCTCGATATCGTCGTAGAGCGTCTTGCGCTCGGCCTCTATGCCGTATTCGGCGAGGGCGGCAGTTATCTCCTCAAGGGTCAGCCCGTGCTCGTCGTCGGTGCGCTCAAGCATTATCCTCATCAGGTACAGCAGCCTGATTTTTTGATTTACGCCTCTTGCCATCAATTCTCCTCCGTCCGTAATGTCGTCAACTATATTATAACGCATTCAAAGTACCAAAAAACGGACTTTGCCATAAAATTTATTATAACGCATTTTAAAACGCTTTGCAAGGGAAATCGCTGCGGGCAAAAGCGTCTGCAAAAATAAATGATCAGACTATAGCGCGGGCTGTAAAATGCAATTAAAATGTTGAAATGTAAAAGGAAATCATATATAATAAGAGTATTACTGTGTTGCTGCCGTATCGCAGCGCTGAGGATAAAGATTAAAAGGGTGATCATATGAAAAAACTGATATCATTTGCAATGGCGATTGCTGTTGTATTTGTCGGGCTTGTATGCGTAAAGCCCCGCTCGTTTGCGGCGGAATCCGGGCTGCTGACATATACCGTTACCGACGGCAAGGCGTGCATCACCGGCACAACGGGCACTATCACAGGTGACTTTACCGTGCCTGCGGAGATAGACGGCTACCCCGTTGTGGAGATAGGCAACTACGCATTTTATACCAAGGTGAATATGAATAAGCACCGAATTGGGAATTTCACGATCTCGGAGGGAATTGTCAAAGTCGGTGACTATATAGTGCCGAACCAACTGGAGGCAATAAAGAATATACATATTCCCTCCACGTTGACGCAAATAAGCGAATTCAGCTTTAACAGAAGCGACAATGTTGAGTCATTTACCGTGAATAAAAATAATCCGCTTTTTTATGCCGACAGCAGCGGCGTTCTTTTTAAACGCGGCGAGATCGAGGGGCAGGATATTCTTTTTTCTTACCCCTGCGCACGCCCAAGCAACTACTATATAGTGCCGGACTATGTCTATAAAATCGGTGACTACGCTGCTCGCTATGCTAGGGTCAAACATATCTTCTTATCAAAAAACACAAAAATAATCGGAAAAGGAGCTTTCGAGTATTCAAAAATTGAGGAGATTGATTTCGGTGGAACGGAGCAAATAGGCGTTAGCTCTTTTAGCAGTTGCAATGGATTGACGCAGATCTCTTTGCCGGACAGCGTTGAATCGCTCAACAATTCGTCTTTTTCATACTGCTCAAATCTAAAAATCGTAACAATAGGCAGCGGGATCAAAACTATCGTCGGCTCTTTCCATAACTGTAAATCTCTTGAAATATTTAAAATCGACGAAAAAGCCGTTTGCCGCATAAACGGAGGCGCTTTTAGCGGCGACAAAAATCTTGTTTCTGTTATATGGGGAGCCGGAGTTTATTTTGCTGACGGAAGCAATGCACAATTTAGCGGGTGCACTTCGTTAAAATCAATTGACATATCAGAGAATCAAAACACATCGGAACTTCGGGGTGCATTTAAGGATTGCTCTTCGCTTGAGCAATTGACCGCCCCGAGGAATCTCAGATATATCAAGGAAGAATCTTTTTATAACTGCACTTCTCTAAAATCGGTGTCGTTGCCGAAAAGCCTTATTGAAATCGGCAAGAATTCGTTTCACAACACCACGCTTGAAACGGTCTATTTTGAAGGCAGCGAGCTGGATTGGAAGTATATGACTATCGGCGAGGGTAACGAAGCCCTGCAAAACGCTACGGTATACTTTGATTGCAAGATATATCCCGACCTCAGCGACGAGCCTGCGGATTTCTCTGCCGTTGACGAGGCGATCGAGCGGGCAAACGCCATCGACAAGTCGCTCTACTCAGACGAGAGCGTTGCTGCCCTCGAAAAAGCAGTGAATTCAGTTGACAAGACCCTCACGGCGGACAAGCAATCGACCGTTGACGACTATGTTTCGGCGATAAACGCCGCCATCCGCGGCCTCAAATACCGTCAGGCGGACTATTACTCGGTTGAGGCAGCCCTCGACGCCGCCTCCAAGGTGCGCCGCGAATACTGCACCGAGGAGAGCCTTGCCGCCCTTGACTCTGCGGTGAATGCCGTCGAATACGGCCTTGATATCCGCCGCCAGAGCGAGGTCAGCGAATACGCCCGCGCGATAAACGCAGCCCTCGCCGCGATAAAATACTTCGACGCGAATTATTCCGCCGTTGACGCGGCAGTTGCCGCCGCAGCGAAGGTCGAACGCTCCATGTGGTCGGATACCAGCCTCGCCCGCCTCGACGCAGCGGTCAATTCCGTTGAATACGGGCTTGATATCACTCAGCAGTCGACCGTCGATCTCTTTGCGGATTCGATAAACAGGGCGATCGCCGAGCTTGCCTACGGCGATGTCACCCTGCGTCACGACGGCCACGGGGTCATCGTCAGCGCCACGACCAAATCCCTCAAAAAGCAGACGACCCTTTCGGTCGAAATGAAAGACCCCGCTTCGCATGAAGGCTCGAATTTCGCCGTCGGCGGCAACATCCGCTCGCTGAATTTCTACGATATCACGCTCTTTGACGGCGGGGAAGAAACTCAGCCCAAGGATGCCGTGACGGTCAAGATCAGACTGCGCGACGGCATAAATCCCCTAAAATGCAGGGTCTATCATGTGACGGATGACCCTGTTGACCCGCTTGTACGCTACGCAAACACGCTCGACGGGAATTATATCGTCTTTGAGACCGACCATTTTAGTGAATTCGCCGTTATCGAGGTCGAGCCCACGCTGAGCTACATAGCTGTTTCGAGCGAGCCGCTCAAGACGAATTACGCTCTCGGCGATAAATTCGACCCGACGGGTCTCAGAATAACCGCCGCTCTCAGTGACGGCAGCAGCGCAGAAGTGACGGACTACTATCTGAGCGCGGTGGATACCTCGACTCTCGGGAAAAGGTCGGTGCGCGTTTACTACACCAAGGACGAGGTCACGAAGATGACGGCGTTTGACATCACGGTGAGCCTGCCAGAGGGCACAGTAACGGTGACGAATGCCGCAATTCTCGGCGCGGATACGCTCGCCTACGGCAAATCCATGCGGCTGACCCTCGGCACAAATGACGGTGCGAACAGCTACAGCGTGAAGTGGAGCTCCTCCGACCCGTCTGTCGCAGCGGTCGACGCAAACGGCAACGTGACTGCCAAAGGCAGGGGCAGCGTGACGATAAAAGCGGAGATAACCAACCTTGACGGCACGACCGTCACCGCCGAGAAGAAGCTGACCTGCACCATGACCTTCTGGCAGCGCGTGGTCGCCTTCTTCAAAGGCCTCTTCGGTAAAACAAAGAATATCTACTTCATCTGACCGCAGGAACACACTTCACAATAACCCCACAGCATAATACAACACCCGCCTGAACCTTTCGGCTCAAGCGGGTGTTTTTGTGTGCTTTATCAAGATGATACTATGCCAATATCGCATGGCGTGGACGGTTTCTCTGCAATTGATTTTGCGTTACGCAGGCACTTCGTCGTCGAAGGTGCCGTTTTTCTTCATGCGGTGTTTTACTATGAAATAGGCGGCGAACTGCACGGCGAAGGTCAGCGCCCACGACACGGGGTAAGACCAGAAGAGGTTGACGAGCGTGCGGTCGAGGGGCAGGATGAGATAGACCCAAAGGATCCTCGAGCCGCAGGCGCCGAGCAGCGAGATGAGCATAGGCGCAAAGGATTTGCCCATGCCTCTGAGCTGACCCGCGGCGACATCCATCAGCGAGCAGAAGAAGTAGAACGGCATTATCAGCCTGAGCCTCTCCGCCCCTATTGCGATGACCTCGGGGTCATCCGAAAACAGCCCCACTATGAAGTCGCCGAACGCCATGCCGAGCATACCCATGCCGACGCCGATGGCAAGCGTTATCAGCAGGCAGTGGCGATAGACCCTGCCGAGATTTGAATACTTCCTCGCGCCCATATTCTGCGAGGCGAAGGTCATTGTCGTCTGCGATATCGCATTGGTGCAGGTGTAGATATAAGCGTCGTAATTCGAGCCTGCGGCGACGCCCGCCATTGCGCTCGAGCCGAAGGAATTGACCGTGGACTGTATAACGACATTCGACACCGAGAAGAGCGAGCTTTGTATGCCCGCGGGCAGACCGATCTTGAGGATATCGCGCAGCTCCGCCGAGTGGATCCTAAGCGACCTGAACGACAGGCGGCAGGCGTTATTCATGTGCTTGAGGTGGATGATTATCAGCAGAGCCGAGAGATACTGCGAGATTATCGTCGGTATCGCAACGCCGCTGACCCCGAATTTCAGCACGATGACGAAGAAAAGATTCAGCGCCACATTCACAAGCCCCGAGAATGTCAGGATATACAGCGGGCGCTTGGTGTCGCCCGTGGAGCGGACTATCGCGGCGCCGAAGTTATAAGCCATAAGCCCCGGCGAGCCGAGGAAATAGATCTTGAGGTAGAGCGTCGCAAGGTCGATAACGTCGTCGGGGGCGTTCATTATCTTGAGCATTTCGCCCGAGGTGAAGAAGCCGAGCACGCCGATAAATAAGCCGCAAAAGATGCTCAGCAGCATCGAAGTGTGTACGCATTCACGCACGCCCTTGTCGTTATTTTCGCCGATGTGCCTTGCGACCACAACGCCCGAGCCCATCGAAATGCCGATAAACAGGTTGACGAAGAGATTTATCAGCGAGCCTGTCGAGCCGACGGCGGCGAGAGCCTCCTTGCCGACGAATCTGCCGACCACCACCACGTCGGCGGTGTTATATGCGAGCTGAAGCAGCCCCGTGAGCATCAGCGGGACGGAAAATATCAGTATTTTCTTAAAAAACGGCCCGCAGGTCATATCCAAAGCGTAATTTTTTCTCATTTCTGTTCTCCGTGTCTCTCTTACTGCAAGGATATATTATCACTTTATCAAGCACCGTGCAATCGGTGAATTGCCGAAAAAAGCCCCGCTTTCTCTGCGGATTTTGGAGAAGTTAGCGCCGCACGCAAATATTTCGTCTGCGGTGATTGACAATTTCGCTGTGCGGGTGTATAATAACAAGCGTTATATAACATTTGTTATTTTGAATGATGAGGTGATATTTTTGCCGCCCAAATCGAAAATTTCAAAGGAAGATATCGTTAGCGCCGGCGTCGATCTTGTGCGCCGCAGCGGCGAAAAGGGGCTGAACGCCCGCAACCTTGCCGCCGCCCTCGGCTGCTCGACGCAGCCGATATTCACAAACTTCCCGTCAATGGAGGAGCTGCGGAAATCGGTGATATGCAAGGCTTCCGAGCTTTATTACGCCTGCCTTGAGCGGGAGTGCGCGGCGGCAAATTATCCGCCGTATAAGGCGATGGGCATGGGCTACATAAAGTTCGCCGCCGAGGAGCGGGAGCTGTTTCGCCTGCTGTTCATGCGCGACCGCTCGGGCGAGGAGAAATCCGACGGAGAGACCGAGGATGTCAAAAAATCCGTCGAGCTTATCATGAAAGGCACGGGTCTGGGCATGAACGACGCCTTTATGCTCCATCTGGAGCTGTGGATATTCGTCCACGGCATCGCCTCGATGATAGCCACCTCTTACCTTAATTGGGAGAGCGAATTGGTGAGCCGCATGGTCTCCGACGCCTATGAGGGCATCAAGGCACGCTTTATTTCTAAAGACGGCAAGGAGGATAAAAATGTCCGTTGAAATCAAAAATCTGACCAAAAAATACAAGGATATCACCGCTGTTGACGGCCTTTCGCTGAGCATCGGCGGCGGCGAGCTTTTCGCCCTGCTCGGCGTGAACGGAGCGGGCAAGACCACCACTATCAAGATGCTTTCGTGCCTTTGCCGCCCGACCTCCGGCGACGCGCTGCTATGCGGGGTCAGCATATCCGAGCAGCCGCAAAAGGTCAAGGCACTGATCGGCACTTCGCCGCAGGAGACGGCAGTCGCGCCGAATCTTAGCGTGCGCGAGAATCTTGAGCTTATCGCGGGGGCATACGGCCTCTCGGGCGACGAAAAAAAGCAGCGTGTAAAGGAGCTGCTTGACGAATTTGACCTCAATTCAATTGCAGCCAAACGGGCAAAGAAGCTCTCGGGCGGCTGGCAGCGCAGGCTGAGCATAGCTATGGCGCTTGTCTCCGAGCCGAAGGTGCTCTTCCTCGACGAGCCGACCATCGGGCTTGACGTTATTGCCCGCAGCGAATTATGGGACGTTATCCGCAGCCTCAAGGGCAGGGCGACCGTCATACTGACGACCCACTACCTTGAGGAAGCCCGCGAGCTGAGCGACCGTATCGGCGTTATGAAGGACGGGCGGCTGCTCTTTGTGGGCACGGCGGACGAAATACTGAAAGAAACAGGCGAATCAGACTTTGAGAAAGCCTTTGTGAAGCTCGTAAAGGAGGGTAAATAATGCGGATGCTCACTTTTGCAAACAGAACTTTTAAAGAAATTATCCGTGACCCGCTGACCGTGGCGTTCGGCCTCGGATTCCCGCTCGTTGTGCTGCTCCTGCTCACGGCGATACAGGCGAATGTGCCCGTCGCTCTCTTTGAGCTTGACAAGCTGACCCCCGGCATATGTGTATTCGGCCTTTCGTTCGTGTCGCTCTTCTCGGCGATGCTCATATCAAAGGACAGGGAGACTTCGCTCCAGCGCAGGCTCTTCACGACCCCGCTGACTGCGGCGGATTTCTTGCTCGGCTACTCGCTGCCGATGCTGCCGATAAGCGTTTTGCAGAGCGTTATCTGCTATATCGCCGCCTTAATTTTAGGGCTGAAGCCGACTGTCGGTATCCTTTGGACTTTGCTGTTCCTGCTGCCCGCGGCGCTGCTGTATATCGCAATAGGTCTGCTCTGCGGCAGCCTGTTGACCGACAAGCAGGTGGGCGGCATATGCGGGGCGCTGTTGACAAACCTGACCGCGTGGCTCTCGGGCGTGTGGTTTGACGTGAGCCTGATGGGCAAGGTATTCAAAAATATCGCCAACGCCCTGCCGTTCATCCACGCCGTGGAGCTTGAGCGGGCCGCGCTTGCGGGCGATATCTCCGCCGCCGTGCATGAGCTGCCGACAGTGCTCGGCTACGCCGTGATCCTGAGTGCCGTCGGCATAGCGGTATTCACAAAGAAGATGAAGGAGAATTGAGGCTTGAACTCTCATCGCCGCCACTCTGCGAGGCGTCACGGTGCAGCCGTAACGGGAGATTGATTTTCACGCAACAATAGCAAGCCTGCCAGTTGTCCATAACCGTAAGTCACTCACTTTAAAAGCTCCCTCGTCAGAGGGAGGCGAGGGCAAGGGCAATCTTTCAGCGACATTGCCGGGGGACACGTCCTCGGCGTCCCATAAATCATGCCGAAATCCGCCTTCGGAATAGCATTCGATTTTTTACGGCTGCCGCCGATCAAAAAGCGTTTAAAAGCAAGAAAAAGGTGCGGAAAGCACCTTTTTCTGCATGGGGTTGAATTGAGGAGGGGTATTGCTTGCCCACCTACGATGGGCTGCGGCAGCGAGTTGCGGCTCCCGCTGACCACGGTTATATGTTAACCTGCATTTGTTAATTGCGTATGAATATAATTTTAACAGTCGTGAGATATTTTGTTAATAATGAGCCGCGACGATTATTGCCGACAGTCTTGATTTGTTGCGAAAAAAACAGTATAATATACTCAAAGATCGGTTTCGGAGGTGCTTTTTTGATAAGCTATGAGCCTTTTTGGAACACATTAAAATCAAAGAACGTCACCACCTATGCGCTGATAGTCAAGCACGGGATAAGCAGCGCGACTATCGACCGCATCAAAAAGGGCAAGGGGATCAGCACGATGAAGATCGACGACTTTTGCCGCATACTCGACTGCGCCGTGGAGGATATCATCCTCTATGTGCCTGACGAAAGCTGACTGCCGCTCCGTTTCGGAGCGGTTTTCCTTTTGCGGTCGGTCGTATCGGGTGAAGTAATAACGGCGGCGCGCCTCCTTTATTTGTTTAAATATAATTTAAAAAATTTTACTTAAAAGTATTTATTTATCCGATAATTGCTGATATAATAACAATTACCAATAACCTGACAAGAGGGAGATACTGTATGGAAAAATATCTTATCAACCCCAATCAGCGGCTTTCAAAAATCAATAAGGATATCTACGGCAACTTCTCGGAGCATCTCGGCAGATGCGTTTACGAGGGGCTTTTTGTCGGCAAGGATTCGCCCGTGCCGAATGTCAACGGTATGCGCTGCGACGTTGTGAACGCCCTCAGGGAGATGGGGCTTCCCGTGCTTCGCTGGCCGGGCGGCTGCTTTGCGGACGAATATCACTGGCGCGACGGCATCGGTGACCCCGCCGAGCGCAAAAAAATGATAAACACCCATTGGGGCGGAGTGGTGGAGGACAACAGCTTCGGCACCCACGAATTCTTTGAGCTGTGCAGTCAGATAGGCTGTGACGCTTACATAGCGGGCAACCTCGGCAGCGGCACGGTGCAGGAGATGAGCGAATGGGTCGAATACATGACCTTCGGCGGCAGCTCCCCGATGAGCGAGCTTCGCCGCAAAAACGGCCGTGAGGAGCCGTGGAGGCTAAAATACTTCGGCGTCGGCAACGAGAATTGGGGCTGCGGCGGCAATATGCGCCCCGAATTCTACGCCGACACCTACAGGCGCTACGCCACCTATGTCCGCAATTACGACTCGAAGAACAATTGGATATACAAGGTCGCCTGCGGCCCGAACGGCGAGGACTACAACTGGACCGAGACGATGATGAAGAACGCCAAAAACCACATGAACGGTCTGTCGCTGCATTATTACACCGTCACCCACAATTGGGGTCACAAGGGCAGCGCCACCGAATTCTCCCGCGACGAATATTACACCACGCTCACAAAGGCGTATCACATTGACGAGATAATCACCCGCCATATCGAGATAATGAACCGCTACGATCACGACAAGCGAGTAGACCTGATAGTTGACGAATGGGGCACATGGCACGACGTGGAGCCGGGCACGAATCCCGGGTTCCTCTATCAGCAGAACACCATGCGTGACGCAATGGTCGCGGCGCTGACGCTGAATATCTTCAACAAGCATTCCGACCGCATCCGCATGGCGAATATCGCCCAGGCCGTCAACGTGCTGCAATCGGTCGCGCTGACCGACGGCGAGGATATGCTGCTGACCCCGACATATTATGTATTCAAGATGTTCAAGGAACATCAGGAGAATACCCTGCTCGGCTCGTTCATCACGAGCGGCAAAAACGGCACCGACGATTATTCACTGCCGCAGCTCATCGAAAGCGCCTCGGTGGACGGGGACGGCGTTATCTGCTCGACGGTAGCCAACACCTCCGCCGACGAAGCGGCCGAGATCAAGTGCCAGATAGCCGATTTCTCCGTCAGCTCTGTTTCTGCGGAGATCCTGACGGGCAAGACAGACGAATACAACACCTTTGACAACAAGACCGCAGTCGTTTCAAGGGAATTCACCGCCTTTGAGCCGACCGCCGACGGCTTCACCGCCGAGCTGCCCCCGTGCAGTGTGGTCAGATTCATCATAAAATGAGTGAAGAGAGAGTATGTCTGCGCTGCCTGCTGCGCGAGAGCGGCGGCGCGGACACCCTTGAGGATATAAGAAAACGCATTGAGAAAATTCACGCTTACGACAAAGCGGATGATGAGGAGTATATAAGGCGGCTCGGCATTTGCAAGGAATGCGAGGCGCTTGTAAGCGGCACCTGCATGAAATGCGGCTGTTACCCGGAGTTCAAGGCGGCATTCATCCGGCAGCGCTGCCCGCAAAAAAAGTGGTAATATACAAAAGAGAAAAGAGAGGGTAAAACGATGTACAACATTCTTATCTGCGACGACGAGCCCGATATCCGTTCGGCGCTCAAAATTTATCTTTCCGGCGAGGGCTACGGCATCTTTGAGGCGGAGAACGGCTCACAGGCGCTCGACATCATCGCCAAGGAGGAGATAAGTCTGCTGCTAATGGACGTTATGATGCCCGTCATGGACGGCATCACGGCGCTGTCGACGCTGCGAAAGACTTCAAACATCCCCGTGATACTGCTCACGGCAAAGAGCCAGGATTTCGACAAGGTCAGCGGCCTCAACGCCGGCGCGGACGACTACATAACCAAGCCCTTCGTGCCCGTGGAGGTCATTGCCCGCGTGCGTTCGCAGCTCCGCCGCTATAAGCGGCTCGGCGGCGCCACCGAGCCGGAGGAGAGGGAGTCGAAGCTCTGCAACGGCGGCATTGAATACGACGACAAGTCAAAGACCGTCACCGTTGACGGCGAGCCGGTCAGCCTGACCCCGACCGAGATGCAGCTGCTCAAATTCTTCCTTGAGAATCTGGACTGCGTATTCTCCCCGCAGGAGATATACCGCAAGGTCTGGAACGACACGCCGTTCGGCTCGGAGAACACCGTCACCGTCCATATCCGCCACCTGAGAGAGAAGATAGAGATAAACCCCGCAAGGCCCGATTATCTCAAGGTCTCATGGGGTCACGGCTACAAAATGGAGAAGAAATAAGCGGGAGGCGGCATCGGAATGACAAAAAACAAGTTTTATTCGGATTATGACCGCTCCACGGTGATAACGATACTCATCTGTATGACCGTCATCGCCGTCGGCTGCGTGCTGGGCATAACCTACCTTTTCCAATACGGCTTCTACAACAGCGGCGATAACGGCAGCACCGCCAAGAGCATCGCCGTGCAGCAATACACCCTCGACGATATCGAGCAGGCACGGGATTATTACTCCTGCCTTATCGAGACAAACGACGAATACCGCATAAACTACTATAAAACGAAATTCTCTCCCTCACAGACCAACTTCATTTTTTCAATAACGGATATCGGCGGCAAGACGCTGTTCTCAAACTTCGCCTCCGACCCCGCCGTGCCCGAGGGAGGCTATAAGGACGAGGACCTCGGCTACTCCGGCAGCTCGGATTTCTTCCTCTCCGGCGGAGCGGGCGGCATTGCGACGCTGCGGCTGAAATACTCCATAGTTGTCAACAGCGAGCTGCAGGCAAGGGATAAATATCAGCAGGCCTTCCAGTGGATAGAGCTTGCCGATTCGCTCAAATTCTTTCTCTTCCTCGCTCTTGCCGTTGTAGTGGTCGCAATAATCGTTTTGCTGGTCTTTATCACGATAAACGCCGGCATCTGCAACAGCGAGACCGGTGAGGTGATACCCGGATTCGTCGACCGGATGCCGATCGAGCTTTGCGCCGCATTCATGCTCGTCACGCTCGTCACGGCGTGGATAGTCATAGGGCTGACCTCCGCGGCGGATACGGGCATGGTCGTCAACAACGTCATTATCATTATCGTCTGTGTCGTCATAATGCTGGTGCTCATGGCGTTCCTGTCAACGCTGTCGGTCAGGGTCAAGCTCGGCAAATTATATAAGAGCATGATAGCCTACCGCATATATCAGCATATCAAGCGCCGCACCCCCAGAGACAAGCGCAAGGCAAAGGCTCAGGGTAGCTCGGGCGTATTCAGGAAGCTGATATTCGGCATCGTCCTGTATATCCTCTCCGAGGCGGTCATCCTCAGCTTCACAGCGTATTTCGGCCTGATAGACAACACCTTCACCCCCGACTCGGTGTTCAAGGTATTCCTTGTGCTTTGGGCGCTCACAAGGCTCATAATCATCCCGATATTCTCGATGATAGCCATCAACCTGCATTACGTCAAGGAGGAGGGGCAGAAGCTCGCCGAGGGCGTGCTCGGCGACGATATAGCGAGCAAGCTCTCGATATCGAGCATCCGCGCCCACGGCAGAAACCTTGACCTTATCAGAAAAGAGATCAATAAGGCGATGGAGCAGGAGCTAAAGACCGAGAAGCTCAAGACCGAGCTGCTGACCAACGTCTCGCACGATATCAAAACTCCGCTGACCTCGATATCCAGCTTTGCGGAGCTGCTCGAGCGTGAGGATCTGACCGAGGCGCAGCGCCGCGAATACGCGGGTGTGCTTAAGCGCCACACTCAGAAGCTCTCAGACCTTGTCAACGAGTTGATAGAGGCGTCGCAGATAACCGCCGGCACATGGAAGATAAATCTTGAGAAAGCCAGCCTCAACATCGCCCTGACTCAGGCGGTCGAGGAATTCATGTATAACTTCGAGCAATGCGGGCTGCTGCCCCGTATGTCGCTGCCGCAGAAGGATCTGTTTGTCATGTGCGACGGCGAGAGCATGTGGCGGCTGCTCTCAAACATCTTCTCCAACGTCTGTAAATACGCAATGCATGAGACCGACGTCAATATCGCTCTCTATGAGGAGTCGGGCAAGGCGGTCGTCAAGGTCACAAACCTGACAGAGACTATGGAGGATATCGACGGCGACACGCTGATGGGCCGTTTCTACCGTGCGGACGAATCGGGTCACACCGAGGGTCACGGGCTGGGGCTGTCGATAGCCAAGAGCCTTGCCGAGATGCAGGGCGGCAGCTTCAGCGTATCGTGCAGCGGCGGAGTTTTCACCGCAGTGCTCGAATTCGATATCACTAAATAAATCAAAGGAACATGAGAAATGCTTAAAAAAATCACAGCGGTCATAGCGGTGCTTCTTGCCGTGGCTTCGCTCGCTTCATGCGGATTGAAGCGGCGCGTGAGTACCCGTGCCTCCGCAATGACCGCCGCCGAAACCTCGACCGCGGCTGAGGAGACTACCACGGAGGAGACCACTACTCTCCCCGAGACTACCACGGCGGCACCGACAACGGCCAAAAGTGTGCCGACTACTGCAAGGCGCATCACAAAGACCACCAAGGCGACTAAGCCCGCCGAGGTCGAGCGCACCGAGGTCAAAAACGAGCGGGAAGTAAAATACGGCGTTGTAGTGAATAAAAATATAACGCTCATCTATAAGGTGCTCGCCGACGGCAGCGAAAAGAAGACGGGCGAGAGAACGGACTTGGTCGAATGCAACCGCTTCGGCTACGGAGCTACCTACGCCGAGCTGCTGCCCGCCGCAAAGGCTAACCGCGAGAAATACCGCAGCTATATAAATGAAATTCTCCGCATCACCAACGGCTACCGCGCCGAGGGCGGCGTTGCGCCGCTCGAGCTTGACGAGGAGCTGACCATAATGTCCTGTGCCAGAGCCGAGGAGATGGCGTGGTCGGGCGACCATGACCATTACCGCCCGGGCGGTAAATACTTCTCCTCGATATTCAGGGACGCGGGCTACACCGCCGGTCAGGTCGGCGAAAATCTCGGCTGGGGCTTCGAGACCCCCGAGGCCGTCTGCCTTGCGTGGAAGAATTCCGAAACTCACTATGAGAATTTGATGAACCCGATATACACCAAAGTCGGCTTCGGCGTTGCGGCCGACCCCGACCCCAGAGGCAAGCTCTGTTGGACTCAGCACTTCTACGGATTATCGGAGGGCGAATAATGGATATCAGAGTGGGCGACGTCATCACGATGAAAAAGAAGCATCCCTGCGGCTGCGACCGCTTCACCGTGCTGCGTATCGGCGCGGATTTCCGCATCAAGTGCCTTGAGTGCGGCCGCGAGGTCATGCTTGAGCGCGTCAAGGTCGAGAAAAATATCAGGAAGCTCTCGCGAGAGGGCGCGGAATAATTCGGAGGCTCTATGCTTGATAAACTTAAAAAGGTCGAGGAACGCTTCGAGGATATCAACGAGAAGCTGTGCCGCAGCGACGTCGTCGCCGACCTTGAACAATATAAGAAGCTCATGCAGGAGCTGAAAACGCTGACCCCGATAGTCGAGGAATACCGCCGCTGCAAGGCCGCCGAGAGCGACGCCGCAGAGGCAAAGGCTCTGCTCGACGCGGGCGGGCTTGAGCACGAATTCAAAGAGATGGTGCTTGAAGAGCTTGACAGCGCCAGGGAGAGGGCGGCCGAGAGCAGTGAAAGGCTCAAGGTGTTGCTGCTTCCGCGCGACCCCAACGACGACAAGAACGTCATCGTCGAGATAAGGGGCGGCGCAGGCGGCGAGGAGGCCTCGCTCTTTGCGGGCGTGCTCTACAGGATGTATTCCATGTACGCCGAGGCAAAGGGCTGGAAGTGCGAGGTGCTGAATTCCAACCCGACCGAACTCGGCGGCTTCAAGGAGATCAGCTTTATGATCGAGGGCGAGGGTGCGTATTCCCGCCTGAAATTCGAGAGCGGCGTTCACCGCGTGCAGCGTGTGCCCGAGACTGAGAGCCAGGGCAGGATCCATACCTCGACCGTGACCGTCGCAGTCCTCCCCGAGGCGGAGGATGTGGACGTTGAGATAAACCCCGCCGACCTTCAGATAGACACCTATCGCTCGGGCGGCGCAGGCGGTCAGCACGTCAACAAGACCGAGAGCGCCATCAGGATAACCCACCTGCCCACGGGCACGGTGGTCGAATGCCAGGATGAGCGCAGCCAATACAAAAACAAAGACAGGGCGATGAAGATCCTGCGTTCAAGAATTCTTGAGGCCGAGCGTGAGAAGCAGCACGACGCCATTGCGGGCGAGCGGCGGGCTCAGGTCGGCACGGGCGACCGCAGCGAACGCATACGCACCTATAATTACCCGCAGGGCAGGGTCAGCGACCACCGCATCAACCTGACCCTCTATAAGATAGAAGCGATTCTCAACGGCGACCTTGACGAGCTGATCGATGCTCTTATCACCGCCGACACCGCAGAGAAGCTCAAAAGTGAGGAATGACCCTAAGCAAATGAAAACTCTCAGACTGAAATCAACCGAAAAAGAAGATATCAAAAAGGCTGCTGAGATACTAAAGAACGGCGGTCTGGCAGCGATACCGACCGAGACGGTCTACGGCCTTGCGGCAAACGCCCTCGACCCCGTCGCCGTCGGCAAGATATTCGCCGCCAAGGGCAGACCGCAGGATAATCCGCTGATAGTCCACGTCGCTTCGCTCGACGCCATACCTCCGCTGGTCAAAAAGGTCGACCCAAGGATGCTGAAGCTCGCCGAGAGATTTTGGCCGGGGCCGCTGACGATAATTTCCGAGCGGTCGGAGATAGTGCCCGATGCCGTTACGGCGGGGCTGTCGACCGTGGCGATCCGTATGCCCTCACACCCCTGTGCAAGGGCAATAATCGAGCAGAGCGGGCTGCCTCTTGCCGCCCCGAGCGCCAACGCCTCGGGCAAGCCAAGCCCCACCTGCGTCGAGCATGTGCTCGCCGACCTTGACGGCAGGATAGACGCCGTGGTCGACGGCGGCCACTGCTCCGTGGGCGTTGAATCGACCGTTATCACTCTCGCCACCGAGCCTCCCACCCTGCTCAGACCGGGCGGAGTGACCGTCGAGCAGCTTCGCGAGGTGCTCGGCGAGGTCAATATCGCGGCAGCGGTGTTTGAGAAGCTCAAGGACGGCGAAAGACCGCAGTCCCCGGGCATGAAATACAAGCATTACGCCCCCGCCGCGGAGGTCACGATAATCAAGGGCAGCTTTAAACAGTACAAAAAATTCCTGCTCGCTCAAAAAGACACGGTCTGCGCCGTATGCTTCGAGGGCGAGGGCAAGAATTTTGATAAATTTATCGAATACGGCAGGGCGGACAGCCCCGACACCCAGGCGCACAATATTTTTGACGCCCTGCGGCAGGTCGACGCCATCGGCTGCGCCAGAGCCTTTGTCCGCTGCCCCGTTGCAAGCGGAGTGGGTCTGGCGGTCTACAACCGCCTGCTGCGTTCGGCGGCGTTCAGGGTCATCGACCTTGATTTCACCGTCCCTGTCATCGGCCTGACCGGTCAGACGGGCGCGGGCAAGACCACCGCCGCAGATATTTTCAGAGAAAAAGGATACTATATTATAGATGCCGACGTTCTCTCGCGCAAAGCGGTCGAGAGCAGAGCGGTCAAGGATTCCCTGTGCGCCCGCTTCGGCAGCGACATAATAGTTGACGGCGAGCTTGACCGCAGAGAGCTTGCCCGCAGGGCTTTTGTCTCCCCCGAGGCGACCGCCGCGCTGAACGCGATAACTCACCCGGAGATAACCCGCCTCGCCGTTATCGAGATACACAAGGCTCAGGATTCTGGGGCAAAGGCCGCCGTTATCGACGCCGCCCTGCTCTTTGAGAGCGATCTTGCCTGCCTTTGCGGCAAGACGGTGTGCATCACCGCCGACGACTCCGTGAGGCTGCGCCGCATCATTGAGCGTGACGGCCTGAGCGAGACGGACGCCCTGATGCGTATCGCCGCCCAGCCGCCGCAGGAGTTCTATGCAAAGCAGAGCGACATTATAATTGATAACGGGGACGGCACCGATCTCCGCAAAGCGATCGACTGTTTATTTTGAAAGGCTAACATTATGACTGCAAAAGGCAAGCTGAAGACCATACTGATATTCGCCGTCATCGCGGCGCTGCTTTTCGCGGCGTTCGCGGGCAGCTACAGGACGGTCATGAAGCTCTCCTATCCCCATAAATACGAGGAATTCGTCGAGAAATACAGCGCCGAATTCGGGCTTGACAGCGCCCTGCTCTATGCCGTTATCAGGACGGAAAGCTCCTTCGACCCCTCCGCCGTCTCCTCGGCTGACGCCGTGGGCTTGACCCAGATAACGCCCGAGACCTTTGAATGGCTCCGTATGAAGCTGGGCGAGACTCAGGGCGAGCTTAGCCTGCTCGATCCCGAAACCTCGATCAAATACGGCGCGTTCTTCCTGAGCTATCTGCTCGACGAATTCGGTGAAACGCCCGTCGCCCTCGCCGCCTACCACGCGGGCAGGGGCAGGGTCAATTCGTGGCTCAAGGATCCCGAGATATCCCCCGACGGCAAAACTCTCACCAAGATACCGATAAGCGAAACGGCGCATTACGTTAAAAAAGTAACCAAGGCGCTCAATATATATTCAAATCTCTATAAATAAGAAAGGAAGTACCATCATGTGTGAAAAAACTCCCGCCGACGCTCTGAAGGACGAGCTTTTCTATTCACCCGAGCACGCCGCATTCACCTGCGAGGACGGCGAAATCGAGACCGCCGACAGCTTCTGCGGCGATTACATTGATTTCCTTAACCGTTGCAAGACCGAACGTGAAGTGGCGGCTTATGTCAAGACCCTTGCCGAGGAGAACGGCTTCATCCCGTTTGACCCCGACGGCAGCTACGAGCCCGGCGACAAGGTTTATTACGACAACAAGGGCAAGGCCCTCATCCTGTGCGTATTCGGCAAACAGAGCCTTAAGAGCGGCGCAAAGATAGTCGCCTCCCATATCGACTCCCCGAGGCTCGACCTCAAGCCCAATCCGCTTTATGAGGATACTGACCTCGCTCTCTTCAAGACCCATTACTACGGCGGCATCAAGAAGTATCAGTGGACCGCCATCCCCCTGTCGCTTCACGGCGTCATCTGCCGCAAGGACGGCACCAAGGTCACCGTCCGCCTCGGCGAGGATGAGGGCGACCCGCAGTTTGTAGTCACCGACCTGCTCCCCCATCTTGACAGGCAGCAGGCAAAGCGCTCCGCAGAGGACGTTGTCAAGGGTGAGGATCTCAATATTCTCATCGGCAGCCGCCCCTTCGGCAAGGATAAGGGCAGCGAGCTTGTGAAGCTCAATATAATGAAGCTCCTCAACGAGAAATACGGCATAGTCGAGAGCGACTTCATCTCCGCCGAGCTTGAGATGGTGCCCGCATTCAAGGCTGTTGACATCGGCTTCGACCGCAGTCTCATCGGCGCCTACGGCCACGACGACAGAGTCTGCGCCTACCCCTCGATCAGAGCGGCATTCGCGGCGGTTGCTCCCGAGCGCACCACCGTCACCGTCATCACCGATAAGGAAGAGATAGGCTCCGAGGGCAACACCGGCCTTTGCTCCGCCTATCTTGAAGATTTCATCGCCGATATCGCAAGGACTCAGGGTCTGTGCGGCAGAGACGTGCTCAGAGCTTCCGAATGCCTCTCCGCCGACGTCAATGCTGGCTTCGACCCCACCTATCCCTCGGTTCACGATAAGCTCAACGCCGCCTACCTCAACAAGGGCATCGTCGTCACCAAATACACCGGCGCAAGGGGCAAGAGCTCGACAAACGACGCAAATGCGGAGTTCGTCGCAAAGATCCGCACTCTCTTCGACGGCGAGAAGGTCGTGTGGCAGACCGGCGAGCTCGGCAAGGTCGACGAGGGCGGCGGAGGAACCGTCGCAAAATATATCGCAAATCTTGGCGTTGAAGTGGTCGATGTGGGCGTGCCCGTCCTCTCGATGCACGCTCCGTTTGAGGTCGTTGCAAAGCTCGACGTCTATATGGCGTTCAAGGGCTTCAAGGCATTCCTCGAGAAATAATATCATGCCGTTGCGGAATTCGGCAGAAGTTGGGACAGAAAAGCGAGAAAGTGTTCAAAGTTTACAGTTTGTTAATATATAGTTTATGGTATGTTAACATCTCATGCTTCTATCTGTAATATCATACATTTAGATGATTTAATGTTGAGTGTTAGACATTTTCATTCCTTTGACATCTTCTTTTTTCATTTTTATTTTCTCTTTCCCCAACGCACTGCCGAATGCTGCACACATTCGGCAGTGTCTCTTTTTAAAAGAAAGCAGGTGTATTATGACCGACAAACTCATGGCTTATCTAAGCGAGGGCGAGGCGTTCCTCGTCATTTCGCCGGAGAACAGGCTCTATCTGACCGGCTTTGAATCCACCGACGGCTATCTGCTCGTTACCGCGAAGGAGAGCGTATTCCTCACCGACAGCCGCTATATCGAGGCAGCCAGGGCGAAGGCGAGCGGCTGCACGGAGATAGCTCTGCTCAAAAACGCGGCGGAGGATCTGAACGGCTATATCAAATCCCTTAATATAAATAAGGTATATATCGAAGCTTCAAGGCTCAGCGTGGGTCAATTCAACTCCCTCGGCGCCTCGCTCGATTGCGAATGCCTCGCCGAGAAGGCGGACGAAGCGATAAAGGAGCTGCGCCGCACCAAGACCGAATCGGAGCTTAAAAATATCTGCGCCGCCCAGCGAATAGCCGAGCAGGCGTTCGAGCATATCCGCACCTTTATAAAGCCCGGAGTCACCGACCGCGAGATAGGGCTGGAGCTTGACTACTTCATGCTGCGCGCGGGCGCACAGGCGCTCTCATTCGAGACCATAGCGGTCAGCGGCAGGAATTCCTCAATGCCTCACGGCGTGCCGACCGACAAGAAGGTCGAGCGCGGCGACTTTGTGACGATGGATTACGGCGCAGTCGTCAACGGCTACCACAGCGACATGACCCGCACCGTCGCCGTCGGCGAGGTCAGCGGCAAGCAGGCGGAGGTCTATGACACCGTCCTCAAAGCTCAGCTCACTTCGCTCGACCTGCTCGCGCCCGGCGTTGCCTGCAAGGCTGCGGACGCGGCGGCAAGGGACGTCATAAACGCTGCGGGCTACGGCGAATTCTTCGGCCACGGCACCGGTCACGGCGTCGGCGTCGAGATCCACGAATTCCCCGTGCTCAACCCGAGGAGCGCCGAGATACTCGCCCCGGGCGACGTTGTAACGGTCGAGCCCGGTATTTATCTGCCCGGCGAATTCGGAGTACGCATCGAGGATATGGCTTTTATCACCGAAAACGGCTCGGAAAACCTCACCAAATGCCCCAAAACGCTTATAATTCTGTAAGCGACAGGCATAATTCAAAAAAAGACTTGAAAAATCACGGTGAATAGTATAAAATAACTGTGAAAACATATAAACACTGTAAGGAGAATAAGTTTTATGGTATCAGCAGGCGATTTCAGAAACGGCGTGACCTTTGAAATGGACGGTCAGGTCTATCAGATCATCGAGTTCCAGCACGTTAAGCCCGGCAAAGGCGCCGCTTTCGTCAGGACTAAGATAAGGAACGTCATCGGCGGCGCAGTCGTCGAGCGTACTTTCAGCCCCACCGACAAATTCCCCACCGCTTACATTGAGCGCAAGGAAATGGAGTATTCATACGAGGACGGCGGTCTCTACTACTTCATGGACCCCGAGACCTACGATATGGTGCCCATCGGTAAGGATACTCTCCCCGAGAACTTCAAGTTCGTCAAGGAGAACGAGACCTGCCGCATCCTGTCCTACAAGGGCAGCGTATTCGGCGTTGAGCCCCCGACCACCGTTACCCTTCAGGTAACCAAGACCGACCCCGGCTTCGCAGGCAACACGGCTACCAACGCCACCAAGCCCGCAACTCTTGAGACCGGCGCTGAGGTCAAGGTTCCTCTCTTCATCGACGAGGGCGAAATGATAGTAGTCGACACCCGCACCGGCGAGTATCTCAGCCGTGCATAACACATAACAAGTATAATAATTTTTATGGAGGACAAAAACATGACAGTGACTGAAAAAGTCGCCTATCTCAAGGGTCTTGCCGAGGGTCTTAACCTCGACGAGAGCAAGCCCGAGACCAAGGTGATAAAGGCTATGATGGATGTTCTCGACGACCTTGCCCTCTCGGTAAGCGACCTCGAGGACGGCGTTGATCTCATCTCCGAGCAGCTTGACGCTGTTGACGAGGATCTTGACGAGCTTGAGGGCTATGTCTATGAGGATCTCGACGACTGCTGCGACTGCGACGATTGCTGCGATGACGACGACGAGGAGTATTACGACGTCGAATGCCCGAACTGCGGCGAGATCATCACCGTTGACAGAGACATCCTTGAGGAGGGCAGCATCAACTGCCCCAAGTGCGATGAGCTTCTTGAGTTCGAGATCGAGTGCGACGACGACTGCGATTGCGGCTGCTGCGGCGACGACGAGGACTGAGTCATCAATTGAATCCACAACTCCCCCGATCATAACGACCGGGGGAGTTTTTTTGTTTGGATTAAATTTGATAGAAAAAACCGCACCTTTGTTACGGCAAAACCGAGAATCGTCGGGTAGGCGGTAAAGATAAATTTTTGCTGCACATATAGCAGATTTGCTTTTGATTCAATTGTAGGGGATGACATCCTCGGCATCCCGCATAATAATTGCAAATTCAGAATTATTAGCGTAGGGGCGAACTGTGTTCGCCCGTCAAAAACCGCCGAGGGTGCAGTTACCCTCGCCTCCCTTGTGTAAATGGAGGTGGCACGGCTTTAGCCGTTACGTAGAGATTTTGGGCTTGATTTCAATAAAAACTCCCTCAGTCCTACGGACAGCTCCCTCAAGAGGGAGCCTAAGAGGCAAGCAGCAATTTGATAAATCACTCCTCTGTCACGGAGTGACTGAGGAGTGTTTGGCAGCAGAGAAAGGCAAAATGCTGTTGATCATACAACCGCAAATCTGCAATGAAACCGCAGGGAACGGCATCATCGGTACAGCAAAGCGCCCTCGGCTCAATGCCGAGGGCGCGATTTATTGCGCTATTCTATTCTCAGAAAGTTTTGACAAGCTCTTTGAGGTAAGCCTTGAAGCCTTCGCCGATCTCGGGATGATTGAGGGCGACCTCGCAGTTGGCCTTCATGATGCCGAGCTTATTGCCCATATCGTACCTCTTGCCGTCGAATTCATAAGCAAGCAGCTCGCCTCTGGCGCCGAGCTCGCTCATAACGTCGGTCAGGTAAAGCTCCTGACCCTCGGGAGTCTCGGCAAGACCCTTTTCGAGCATACCGAACACCTCGGGGGGCAGCACGACTCTGCCGAGGATAGCGTAGAGGGACATGACCTGGTCGGGGGTGGGCTTCTCGATTATCTTGTGGCAGTTCATCGCTCTGGTCTCGCCCTCGATGGGTGAAACGCCGAGGGTGCAATAGAGCTTGATGAGATCCTCGGGGACCTCCTTGACGCCGACAACGCCCTTGCCGTACTTCTCATAGCAGCGGCAAAGCTGTGCGGTGACGGGATCCTCGGAGATGATGACGTCGTCGCCGTAGAGGACTACGAACGGCTCGTCGCCGACAAAGGACTTACCGCAGAGGATGGCGTGACCGAGACCCTTAGTCTCCTTCTGACGGATGAAATATATGTTGGCGAGACCGGCGCAGGCCTTGACATCCTCATATATCTTCGCCTTTGCGGGGTTCTTGCTGAGCTGATACTCAAGCTCGAAGGAGTGATCGAAGTGATCCTCGATAACGCCCTTGCCCCTGTTGGTGATGATAAGGATATCCTCGATGCCCGCGGCAACGGCTTCCTCAACGATATACTGGATAGCCGGCTTGTCGACGATATTCAGCATTTCCTTGGGGACTGCCTTTGAAGCGGGGAGGACTCTGGTGCCCAGACCCGCAGCGGGAATAATTGCTTTCTTGACTTTCATGGATATTACCTCCTGAGTTAGTATAAATAGTTATATAATTGGTATTTTTAAAAGCGGTCAACAATAATATCGGCGATATAGGTCAGCAGGCTGATAATGCAGTTGTAGCCGAAGAAGCCTGCCGCAAAGAGCATCGGGGACGCGCCGCCGCGGCGGGCGAGCATGAGCCTCTTGAGATTCTCATCGTCGATCTCGTCGGCTATCATCGCCAGATCCTTCTGCATCTTCCTGTAGTAGAAAAGGTCGGCGGTCAGGGCGCAGATAAGGCGCAGCGCAAGCGACACCCCGCCGATTATCGGCATTGTCTTTGCGGTCGCCTGCAAGAATTCGTCGGCAAGCTCGTTCGCCTGCCCGTCGGTCACGCTGCTGTTGCCCATTGCCGTGTAGAATTTATTCGCCGCGTCGATATAGTCGTTCGCGGGGCCTGAGAGGGCAAGCGAGGTCGCCGCGAATATCAGCAGGAATATCGCCCCGACCTTATAGAGCTTGCGGTAAAAGAACCAATACGGCGCAAAGAAGAACGCCGCCCAGTTGAACGAGAGCTTCTTGCCCGAGGCAAATCTCTTGAATTTGCGGAGATATCTCGGAGCGGAGGTCTGCACATAGTAGGCGATCTCGCCCGCTTTCCTGCCGCCGATATCCTCGTTTTCGTCTATGCCCGCGCCGAAAAGGTAGGGATTCTGCGGATAAGCTCCGTCGGCGAGGAACGGTGCGCCGCAATATTTGCAGTGCAGAGCGTCGCCGTCGTTCGGCCTGCCGCACATCGGGCAGTTCTTCGGCTCGGAGGTGTCGCGCTGACCGCCCTCAAAGAGGGCGCCGCAGTTGCCGCAATGCAGAGCCTCCGGCGGATTCTCGCTGCCGCAGACATGGCATATCTTGACGTTTGCGGGGGCTCCCGCTTCCTCGGCGGGCGGTGCGCTTTGCTCCGCCCCCGGCTGAGCCTCGGGGGCAGCCCACACATAGCCGCTCGAGTGTTTATCTTCATTTACGCAGTGCCCCGTTTTCATCCAGCATTCACGGTGCTGCGGGGTGGCGCATTCGGGGCAAACGACGATATCGTCGTCGTCAGTCATTATCCTGCCGCAAACGGGGCAGGGCAAACCGGTATACTTCATCTGCGATTTTTAATCTCCTTTTAAAATAATACTTTAACCAAAATCGGTTTTATCCGAACGGGAGCTCGTATACTGCATCTTTCTGTTCAGATCCTCTGAAAGTGATAGCTACAGAAGTTTCTTTCCACTCGACAGTAAATTGTCCTCTTCCTCCGTCATCAGAAACATCGACAAAGAAGTTTGAAGGCCCATATACTTTATAATGAGCCTTGCCAAAAGGCCAATCAGGTTCTCCGACCTCATATATAACCACATTTTGGCTTCCGTCCTCCGACATCTGCCGGTAAACCTCTTTTTCCGTTTTACTGGTGTTAAAGCGGAAAAGCCCAAAAATTAATATAACCGTCAGCAAAACAGTTTCAATTATTAGGAGTGCCGTTAATACCTTCTTTTTCATTTTTCCCCCTTATCAGCTTTAACGCTTGTTTCACAATTTATCGCTTCCCGCGCTGTCAAGTTCATGAGAAGTGCTTTTCTTCTTTTAACCATCTTCGTTTTATAACTTTTCCGGGACTGCTACTATATTACACCTTATATATTACCGAATTGTTCTTTAAATTTCAATTATTATTTAAAAAATAATTTAAGTTCTTTACATTTCACCATTTTTTATATATAATGTAGGGTGAAAAATTACGCATCGGGAGAATTTTTATGTTCGTACATTGATAATCGCCTTTTCTCACCGTAATAAAATGAAAAATTTATATCAGGAGAATAAATATGATCCAATTTGAAGAATTAAGACTATCACTCCTCGACTACGAAGAGAAGCTCAAGCAGCTCAGAGAGGCTCTCGGGCTTGACGCAATGAATGAGGAGATAGCGAAGCTCGAGGCCCAGACCGCCGAGGACGGCTTCTGGAATGACCTTGCGAATTCGCAGAAGGTGCAGCAGCGCATAAGCCAGCTCAAAAATAAGGTCGCTGCCTACACCGCGCTTGAGAATGAATATAACGACGCGCTCGTGCTCATCGAGCTCTCCAACGAAGAGGAGGATCTCGATATGCTCGACGAATGCAAGCACAGCGTCGACGCCTTTGTATCGAAGCTCGAGGCCATGACCTTGAGCACCCTGCTCTCCGGCGAATACGACTCAAAGAACGCCATACTCACCTTCCACGCCGGCGCAGGCGGCACCGAGGCTCAGGATTGGAACCAGATGCTCGTGCGTATGTATCAGCATTGGGGCGAGAAGCACGGCTTCAAGGTCAGTATGATAGACTTCCTCGACGGCGATGAAGCGGGTCTCAAATCCGCCGTGCTGCTTGTCGAGGGCGAGAACGCCTACGGCTACCTCAAGGGCGAGATGGGCGTTCACAGGCTCGTGCGTATCTCTCCGTTCGATTCCTCGGGCAGGAGGCACACCTCCTTTGCTTCGCTTGAAGTTATGCCCGAGATCGACGACACCGTTGAGGTCGAGATAAACCCCGACGACCTCAAGATAGACTATTACCGCTCCAGCGGCGCGGGCGGCCAGAAGGTCAACAAGACCTCCTCCGCCGTGCGTATAACCCACATCCCCACGGGCATTGTCTGCGCCTGCCAGGTCGAGCGCAGCCAGCATCAAAACAGGGAAGTCGCCATGAAGATGCTCAAATCCAAGCTCATTGAGATAAAGGAGAGAGAGCACCTCGACAAGATTGACGACATCAAGGGCGAGCAGCGTGAGATTGCATGGGGCAGCCAGATCCGCTCCTATGTATTCATGCCCTACACCCTCGCCAAGGATCACCGCACCGGCTTTGAATCCGGCAACATCAACGCCGTTATGGACGGCGACATCGACGGCTTTATAAACGCTTATCTCAAGATGGAGTCGCTCAAGAACTGACGGCTCACTGTTGGTATTATGAAGATAATCGATATTTCGAGAAAATTCTTTTCCTGCGACGTTTACCCGGGCGACCCCGGGCCGAAGGCCGAGAGGCTCGCCTGCATCGGTGAGGGCGGCGACTGCAATATCACCGCCGTCCACGCCTCGGCGCACACGGGCACCCATGCCGACGCTCCGCTCCACTTCCTCAGCGGCGGCGCCGCGATAGACAGCATGGAGCTTGACGCCTTCATCGGGCCTTGCACGGTGCTTCAGGTGCCGGGCGGGGTCATCACGGGCGAATATGTCGACAAGCATTTCCCTAAGAAGTGCAAGCGGCTGCTGATAAAGGGCGGCGGCAGGGCCTTCTTTATGGATTCCTCCGCCGAGGAGCTGTCGGGCAGGGGTCTGATGCTCATCGGCACGGATTCACTCTCCGTCGGCTGCGCGGGCAACGAGACCGCCCCTCACAAGGCGTTCATGCAGGGCGGCACGGCTATCCTCGAGGGGCTTGACCTCTCTGAAGTGCAGCCGGGCGAATATTTTCTCTTTGCCCCTCCCGTGCTCTATGACGGGCTGGAGGCCGCGCCCGTGCGGGCGGTACTTATCTCGGACTACATCTTTTGGTCCGGCAACCATTGACAATCGGGGTGTAAAATGAAACGCTTTTTCGATTTCACGATGAGCCTGCTGCTCATCATCCTGCTTTCCCCGCTTTTCCTTATAATCAGCGTCATAATCCTATTTGACGCAGGTTCGCCCGTCATATTTAAGCAGTATCGCGTGGGCAAGGATAACAAGCTGTTTTATGTCTATAAATTCCGCACCATGCACTGCAACACCCGCAACGTGGCGACCGACGAGCTGACCGAATCGGTCAACTGCATCACAAAAAGCGGCAGATTTCTCAGGAAGACCAGCCTTGACGAGCTGCCCCAGCTCTTCAATATCCTCAGCGGCTCGATGAGCTTTGTGGGCCCGCGCCCGCTCATCCCCGAGGAGAAGGAGATAAGGGCGCTGCGCCGCGAATACGGCGTTTACTCCGTGCGCCCGGGCATGACGGGGCTGGCTCAGGTCAACGGCAGGGACAAGCTCTCGATAGAAGAAAAAGCCCTGTTTGACAAAGAATACGTTGACAAACAGAGCCTTTGGCTTGATATTAAAATAATGTTTAAGACCGTTAAGGTCGTTCTTTGCCGAGAGGGCATCTCGGAGGGCGGCGAGAAAGGAAACACCCGCAGGCCTTAACTTACCGCTCCCAGATACTCTTCAAGGCATTTGCCGCTCGCCTTTATTGCCTTGGCGTTCTCAACGCCGACATAGCGCCAGTGCCACGGCTCATAGATTATCTTGGTCACGTCCTGCTTCTCCTCGGTGTAGCGCAGGATGAAGCCGTAATCGGCGGCGTGCTCGTTGAGCCATCTGAATTCTGCGGTCTTATCGAAGCTCTGCTCGAGGCTGCAAATATCCATTGCAAGACCCGCGTTATGCTCGCTTGTGCCGGGCGGCAGGATTATCGTAGCGGCCATCTTGGTCGCCTCCGCCTTGCTGTAGCCCTGGTCAAGATATTTATTTATCTTGCGCTCGAAGTTATTCCTCTGGCGGGTGAATGAGCGGTAGCCCGAGATCGGGGTCAGCTCGATGCCGTCCTTCTCGGCGGCAAGATACATCTCGTTGTAGTGCGGAGCCACTCTGTAGTCGAGCTTTGCGCCGTCCGGGTCGGAGTTGACCGCGGGGGCGAGCTTCACTTCATAGTCGTCGGGCAGGATATAATCCCTGTTGACCAGCAGCAAGGTCCAATCCGAAATATTGAGGTTGGCGTAGGCGGGGTGGAAGCCCGCATAGGCGTATTCATAGTCGTCAACGGCGTTTGCCGCGGCGGCTGCGGTGGTGCCTGCGGCGGTTGAAGCGGCGGAGGATGCCGAAGTTCCCTCGGAGGGGGCGGTGTCACCCGCAAGAGTGCCCTCGGTAGCGGCGTTATTATATGCGTCGTTGACCGTGCCCTCGGTTATCACGGGGTCCTTCTTTTCGACAGCGCTCGTTATGCCGTAGCCGATGAGCACCACGGCGAGAATGCCGAGCAGGACGCATCCCAAAGTTTTTTTCATTATCTCGATCTCCCTTAAAAGATTATAAATTTACGTTGCACCTTATATTGTAACTCGGATACAAGCGATTGTCAAATTTAAAATCGCATTGTAAATAATTTTTAACAATTTCCGAAAGGAGTGTGTTTGCGTTGAAAGCAAACGAAAGCGTCAAAAACTACACGTCGGAACGCAGAATGTACGCTAATTATGTTGCAAGAAACATAAAGAACGTCTGCAAGACCGTCGGTCCGCGCTGTGCAGGCACGGAGAAAGAGCTTGAGGCACAGAAGCTGATGGCCGAGGAGCTTAAAACCACTTGCGACGATGTCAATATCGAGTCGTTCTCACTTCACCCGAGAGCGTTCATGGGCTGGATCCAGCTGACCGTATTCTGCGTCACCGCAGCGGCAGTTATGCTGTTCCTCTCCCACTTCTTTCCCGCAGCCGCATACCCCCTGCTCGGCATAGGCGTAGCCCTTGTCGTTATCGCCCTTTTCTTTGTTATCTCCGAGTTCCTTTTCTATAAAGAGACCCTTGACCCGTTCACCAAAAAGAGCACCTCGCACAACGTGGTAGCCGTCAGGAAGCCCTCGGGCGAGACCAAGCGCCGCATCATCGTCTCCGGCCATGCGGACTCCGCAATGGAGTGGCGCTTCACCTATTGGGGCGGCCCGAAGCTCGTCGTGCCCTCGATAGGCATAGGTATGATCGGCGTGCTCTTCACAGCAGTTGCGGATATCGTAGCTCTCATCATCGTTATCGGCGGCACTTCACCCGCCGACAGCAAGGCGATCTGGGTGCTCTCGATAATCTCCGTTTGCTTCATCCCCGTATTCCTTTTCTGCCTGCTCTTCTATGACCCCAAGAGGATAGTTGAGGGCGCAAACGACAACCTCACCGGCTGCTACACCGCAATGGCAGTGCCCAGATTCCTCCAGGATCACGACATCCGCTTCGAAAACACCGAGGTTTGGGTCGTCTGCACCGGCGCCGAGGAGGCAGGTCTCAGAGGCGCAAAGGCATTCTGCAAGGCTCACGCGGAGCAGTTCAAGAATGAGAAGGACGTCGAGACCGTATTCGTCGGCTTCGACACCGTCAGAGACTATGACTTCATGGCTATATATAATAAGGATATGACCGGTCTTGTCAAGAACGACGACGAGGCTTCGCAGCTCCTCTATGAGGGCGCAAAAATCGCCGGCTACGACATCCCGTTCAAGACCGTTTCGCTCGGCTCGACCGACGCCGCCGCTCTCTCGCAGGCAGGCATAAAGGCGACCAGCTTCGCGGCAATGGATCCCGCGCCTGCCCGTTACTATCACACAAGGCTCGACACCCACGACAATCTTGACCTCAAGACCATCGAAGCGGGCGTTGACATCTGCCTGGAGACCGTATTCCTCTTTGACGAAAAGGGTCTCAACGTCTGATATTTTGGGCATTATCCACAAATCCGCATTGCAAAATTTTGCCGTTTCAACAAAATTTTGATTTAACGATAATTTTGCTGTTTTCTCGGCGGAAATTGTGCTATAATAACTTTTATAAATGCACAAATGCACGGCTCTTTGCCGATTGCGAAAGGAGAAAATCTCAATATGAACAAAAAGATCCTCGCCGTCGTGAGCGTAATCCTCGCATTCGCTTTCCTCTTTGCTTTTGCGGGCTGCAGCTCCACCTCCGAAGAAGAGACTACGACGACCGTTAAGGCAAAGACCCCCCTGCCGACCGACATCACCACCTCTCTTGACGAGGAGAGCAAGGTCGTGACCGACACTACATATTCACCTGAGAATCTTCAGAAGAATACCGCCACCATCTTTGAATACTTTAACCTCCACGTCAACGAGCTGAAGGATATCAAGGCCACCGTCAAGATGAGCCAGAAAAAGAAGATAACCAAGGCTACCGACGCCGAGGGCAACAGCGTCAAGATGAGCGACAACGAGTATGTCAACGCCGCTATCAATTCGCTTGACAGCTATATGCTCCACAACGACGGCGCGGAGGCTGCCTACGGCGACGATCTCAAGGGCTTCCTCCCCGTTAAGGGAATGGATTATGTCAGCGCCCTCACCCTCGACGACGTCGATAAGGCTACCTGCGTTGACAACGGTCTCCATAGGACCATCACCCTCAACCTCAAGAGCCCCGCTCTGCCCGCAGTTATCGAGAAGGCATATGACATGGGCAACGTCGACGAGGTAATGGATGAATTCAGAAAGGCTGAGAAATATCTCACCGTCAAGGATCCCACCCTCACCTATAAGGATTGCCAGATAATCATCACCGCTCTTGTCGAGACCGACGAGGTCATCGAGATAGAGTATGTCAAGAATATCGACGTGGCTACCGAGGTCACCGGTCAGGGCTCGCTTGAGAGCGTCGGCACCGTGCCCGTAACCTTCCGCTATCAGAACACTGTCAAGTATTCGATAGACAGGACCGACCCCGCCGAGATAACCACTCTCGCCGAGAAATAATTTAAAACCGCTGAGGCTGTTGTCAAACGACAACAGCCTCATTTCTTTTTAGTATACTATTTCATATCTGCCGCTTTCAAGCTCCGCAAACGAGAGCTGCGACTGCTTAAATCTGCAACCGTTCGGCAGGCGGATCTCGCCGTGAACTCTGTCGGCGCATTCGACCGTCAGCGCAATGTCGCTGCCGTCGCGCTCCCAACGCACGGCCACCCTGCCGCCCACGGTGTCATAGTGGCCCTCGGCGAAATCGAGGCGGGCGATGAAATTCGGCGTCACCCTCACCTCACGGCAGTCGTTGCCCGCGGGGTTTACTCTTATGCCCGCGATATACTCGATGAACCACGCCGAGATATCGCCGAAAAAGTGATGATTGAGCGAATTCGGGCGCTGACCCTCCCTCAGGAAGTCCTCGGGCAAGGCGGTGAGCCCCCTTGTGACGAAGTTGCCGTAGGAGGGGTAATCCGGCCTCGTTATCAGCTCATAGGCAAGCTCGGCCTTGCCGTGGTCGGCAAGCACGCGGAATAGGCACCTTGCTCCGAGGATGCCGCAGTCCATATGGTCGTCGGAGTCGGAGATTATTTTCAGCAGCACCTTGAACGCCTGAGCCTTCTCGCCCGGGTCAAATACGTTGTAATATATCGCCATCGCCTGCGAGGTCTGACAGCAGCCTATCGCCGTGCAGGTGCTCAGATCGACAAGATGCTCTCTGACGGCGGAGCGGATCTCACGGCGCAGCTTCACGCAGAATTCCTCTTGCAGCGGCTGACCGAGCACAGAGAAGATATACGCCGCCTTGTCAAGGATATCCATACAGACCACGCTGTCGGTGAATTCAAGCGGAGATTTGAACTTTGTCACGGGGCACCAGTCGCCAAGCCCCAGCTCCACCGTGCCCCTCGCGGTTCTGTTGCGTGAAATATACTCGGCGTAGCGCATTATCATCGGGGAGTTTTCCTCGAGAATCTCCCTGTCGCCGCGAAGCAGGTATGTCATATACGGCAGCACTGTCGTGACCTGATCCCATGCGGGGCCGTTGCCCCATTCATAGCCCCATCCGCCCGTGGGGATGATGCCGGGCAGCTCGCCCGTCTCTTTTTGAGTTTTTCTTATATTCCTGAGCCACTCTTTATAGCTCTTCTCGGGCGCAAAATTGAGCGAAAGCTGCTCGCAGGAGACGGAAGCGTCGCCCGTCCAGCCGTTTTTCTCCCTGTGCGGGCAATCCGTCGGGAAATAGTAGAAATTCGAGAGGTCGGAGTTGCGGGTCATTGCCTGCAATTTGTTGACAGTATCATCGGAGCAGCGGAAATCGCCCCTGTCGCCTATGGCGGAGGCGCAAACGTCAAAGGTCAGCAGCTCCTCGGTCGCCTGCTCGTCGGTGAGGCCGAGCACAAGGCAGTATCTTGCGCCATGATAGGTGAACTGCGGCTCAAAGACCTCCTCGCCCTCGCCCTTTAGGATATAGACGTCCCTCTGCACGAAGCCGTCGGGGAAAAAGCCGTGGTTGCCGTAGTCAAGCTCGCCGTCGGGGTTGATGTATTCGGCGAATTGCAGGTCTATCTGCTGACCGCGCTCGCCCTTGATACGCAGAGTCTCTATGCCCGCCGTGTTGACGCCGAAATCATAGAGCCAGCCCTCTTTTTCCTTGCTGCAAAACGGCTTTGAATCCTTTACGACGTCGCCTCTCGCCTCATAATGGGCAAGGGTGCAGCGGCGAACGGATACGGGCTTCAAAGTCTCCCTCGGCAGTATCGGCTCGGCCTCGCAAAGGCGGGCTTCACCCCTCGGAGTTTCGGCTCTGAGGGCGCTTTTCCACGCGCTGTCGTCAAAGCCCGGCTCAGCCCATCCGTCGGATTCGTTCCTCGCGTCATAGAAGCAGCCGCAGCGCAGGTCGTCAAACACTATCGGCGAGGCGGCGGTCTTGACGCTGTCATCCGCTTCTATCGTCTCGCCGTCAAGCTCCAGCGCAAAGGCAAGCCTCGGCGCGCCTCTGAACGCGGCGATATCAAAATCCCAGATCTGACCGCCGGGCGAATTCTGCATACCGTTGCCGAGCTGGAAGCCGAGCACGTTTTCACCCTCGGCAAGATACTCGGAGAGGTCGTATTCGTCATAATAAATTATATCGTCGGGGTTTGAGATGTATGGGGCAAGCAAGCCCTTGGTTATTTTTGTGCCGTTGATGAAAATATCATAGAAGCCGAGGCCGCAGACCGTCACACGGCAGTCCGCCGGCAGGCATTCGACATAAAAGCTCTTTCTGAAATACGGCGCGGGCACAAAATCCGTGTAGGTCGAGTAATCGTAACCGGCGCAGACAAATTTTTTTGAAAGCATTTTTATTCCTCCTTCTCTATGGCTTAAGTTTACAACAGGGTCAAAATTATGTCAATCTGTTTTATTGAAAGTGCGGCGCAAATATGCTATAATTATCTTATCACACAACAGCGAGGCTACGATATGACCGGTATCATTATAATAGATAAGCCGCAGGGCATGACCTCCTTCGGCGCGGTGGCACGGGTGCGGCGCATATGCTCCACCAAGAAATGCGGCCACACGGGCACCCTCGACCCGATGGCGACGGGCGTTCTGACCGTCATGCTCGGCGGGGCGACCCGCTTTTGCGAGCTGCTTGAGAGCCACGACAAGAGCTATATCGCTTCGTTCCGCCTCGGCACGGTGACCGATACGCTCGATATCACGGGCAAGGTGCTTGAGACCCGCGCGGTGGATTGCTCTGAACAGCAGGTCAGGGACGCCGCCGAGGGCTTCGTTGGCGAGATAAGCCAGCTCCCGCCGATGTACTCCGCAATATCGGTCAACGGTCAGCGGCTCTACGACCTTGCAAGGCAGGGCATCGAGGTCGAGCGCACGCCGAGGCAGGTCAACATATTCTCAATAGATTTCCTATCGGCGAACGCCGAAGCGGGGGAATACGAGATAGCCGTCGCCTGCTCCTCGGGCACATATATACGCACTCTTATAGCCGATATCGGCGAAAAGCTCGGCTGCGGAGCGGTGATGACCGCCCTGCGCCGCACGAGCGCCAACGGCTTTGATATAAAGGATGCTGTGACGATAGAGCAGCTTGAGGCCGCCGCAAACGAAGACAGGCTCGGCGAAATACTGCTCCCCGTTGACAAGGCTCTCGGCGGCTACGGCTCGGTCACCGTCACCGAGGCTCAGGCGAAACGCTTCTTAAACGGCGGCGAGCTTTTCCTTGAAAGGCTCAAGATCAAGGGTGAGGGCATATTTCGGGTCTATTCGCCCAAGGGGGATTTCCTCGGCCTCGGCGAAACCGAAGATGAGTATTTGAAAGTTCGCCGTGTTTTTCACAACTGAATGTTGAAAAAGCCGCGCACATATGTTAAAATAAATTAATAATATTAATTCCGAGGTGTTTTTTATGAAAACCGTCAGAGCGATCCTCTTCTATTTCTGGCAATTTACATATGCGATACTCCAGAATGTCGCGGGTCTTGTGATGCTCGCCATATATAAATCAAGGGGCGCAAAGAGCGAGATATTCCACAACGCCGTGATAACCTATATCGACAAGAAGAATTTCGGCGGCGTGTCGCTGGGTATGTTTATCTTCATCAATAAAAATACCACGGGCGACAAGCTCCACGACATGAAAATCCATGAATACGGTCACACCGTGCAGTCCCTCATCCTCGGCCCCGTATGGCTGCTCGTGATCGCTCTGCCCTCCTTCATCTGGTGCGGTCTGCCCGCTCTGGTTAAAATGAGGAAAGAGAAGAATGTTTCATATTATTGGCTCTATTGCGAGGGCTGGGCAAATCTCTGCGGCCTTTACGCGACCAAGGATCGCTTCCTGACCGATGAATGCCGCAACAGGGGCCGCTACGGCAAGCCCATCAACCCCAACAGAAGCGCAAGAAAAGATATCAAAGGCAGAAAGAGGAATAAATAATGCAGCAAAAGTATCTCAAGACGAGCGAGACTCTCAGCTTCGCCTGCGCCGGCTTCGGCAGGAGCATGATATACACCCTGATGTCCACCTTCCTGCTCATTTTTTACACCGACGCCGCCAAGCTCGACCCCGTCCATGCGGGCACGATAATCCTCGCCGCAAGGATATTCGACGCGGCGAACGACCCCGTAATGGGCATAATCGTCGACAAGACCAAGAGCAAATTCGGCAAGCTGAGGCCCTATCTGCTCTTCTCGCCGCCGCTCATTCTTATCGCCACCGCCGCCCTCTTTTATGTGCCGAATTGCGGCTACGGCGGCAGGCTCGCCTACGCGACCGTCTCCTATCTGATGTGGGGCATATGCTTCACGATACAGGATGTCCCGTTTTGGGGCATGAGCGCCGTCGTCTCTCCGCTTGAGAGCGAGCGCACCAAATTTATATCGACCGCCAGGATATTCTGCACCGTCGGCGGCATACTGCCCACCGTGCTCGTGCCCGTGCTCCGCTCTGGGATGGGCAACACCAAGGGATTTTTTATCTCGGGTCTGATATTCGCCGTGCTCGGCTCCTGCCTCTCGCTGCTCGCATTCTTCGGCACCAAGGAGCGCGTCGAGCAGCCCAAAGAGAAGGTCACCGCGGGCGAGATCGTCTCCGCCTTTGTCAAGAATAAACCGCTCCTGCTGCTCATACTTGCAAGCGTGCTCGGCTCGACCATGCTCATGGCTCAGACCTCGGGCAGCTATATAGCGACCTATCTCATCAAGGATTCGGGCGCAGTGCCCAAGGATATCGTCCAGACCGCCATGACCGTGGCGATAGGCATCGGTATGCTTGCGGCGATGCTGCTCATGCCCGTGCTCAGGAAGCATTTTTCGCTCAAGGCGATATATATCGGCTCCGCCGTTTTCGGCGCCGCCGTTCACGGCATTCTCTACCTTGTCGGCTACGGCAACTTCTATCTCCTGCTGGCTCTGCTCGTCGTTATCGGGCTGCCGCTCGGGATATTCAACGTCATCACCTACGCCATGGTCGCCGACAGCGTGGACTACCTCGAATTCAAGACCGGCAGGCGCTCCGAGGGCGTATGTTTCGCCTCTCAGACCTTCATCAGCAAGCTGACCGCCGGCATCTCGACCTATATCACCGGCTTCGTGCTCAAATATGTCGGCTTCGTCCAGCCCGTTAACGACGTGCCCGTGCTTGATCAGCCCGAGAAAGTATTCAACGGTATGTTCGTGATGATAACGATAATCCCGATGATCGGCCTCGCTCTCGCAGCCGTGCCGATGATATTCAACGACTACACGGGCAAAAAGAAGCAGGAGATCCAAAAAGCTCTTGAGGAGCGCAGGGAGAAAGAACATGGATAACGAATTCAACGCCTTTGACGCGGGAGTATCCCTCGGCGGGCTGAGAAACAAAACACAGATACGCATTTTGATAGCCTTCCTTGTCAAATCGGTCAAGGATCCGCTCTCGGAGAGCATGGCTATCGAAGCCGTGCAGGCTCACGGGCTTGCGAATTATTTTGAAGCAACGCAGGCGCTCGATGAGCTGATAGACAACGGCAGCCTCGTTTCGTCCGAGTCGCTGCTGTATATCACGCCAAAGGGCGCAGCCTCGCTCGACGAGCTTGAGAGCGACGTGCCCCCCACGGTCAGGGAGACCGCCCTCGCCGACGCTCTGAATTTACAGCTTGCCGAGAAGAATAAAGGCAGCAGCAAGGTGGATATCGTCGAGCGTGAGGACGGCTACGACGTGACCTTCATCATCCTGAATAAAGGCACGCCGCTGATGAAATTGACCGTTTACGCCGCCGACTTCGACCAGGCGGACGAATTGAAGAGAAATTTCTTAAAGAACCCCGAGAGGGTGTATTCCACCGTCGTTGCGACGCTGTATGTGTGAGGTGATAGTATGCTTGAGGCGCTGAAGCAGCAGGTCTATGAGGCGAATATGAAGCTCGTCGAATACGGGCTTGTTATCTTTACCTGGGGCAATGTCTCCGGCATCGACCGTGAGAGCGGAATATTTGCCATCAAGCCCTCGGGGGTGGATTATTCACGCCTGAGAGCCGAGGATATGGTGCTGCTCAACCTTGACGGCAATGTTGTCGAGGGCAGCCTTAATCCCTCCTCCGATACGCCGACTCACCTTGAGTTATACCGCCGCTTCCCCGCTATAGGCGGCGTCGCGCACACGCACTCGACCTTTGCGGTCGCCTTTGCACAGGCGGCGAGGGATATTCAGCCCTACGGCACGACCCACGCCGACTTTGCCTACGGCGCGATTCCCTGCACGAGGGATATGGCCGAGGCGGAGATCGAGGGCGAATACGAGCTTAACACGGGCAAGGTCATTGCCGAATGCTTCGAGAGCCGCTCGATCGACCCCGAAGCCGTGCCCGCTGTGCTCGTGCGCTCCCACGGGCCGTTCACCTGGGGCAAAAATGCCGCTGAGGCAGCCAAGAATTCCGCCGTCCTCGAGGCCGTCGCCAAGGACGCCTACCTCAGCGAACGCATGAACGCTCCGACGGCGAATATTTTTCTTCAGAAGAAGCATTATTTCAGAAAGCACGGCGCAAACGCCTATTACGGCCAAAAATGACGTGCGTTCAACAATAAACCGATGAAAGGTGATACTTATGGCAAAATGTCCGCACTGCGGCATAAAGCTGCATATCTGGAATGTCAAGGCGGAGTGCCCCAAATGCGGGGTCAATATCGCCAACTACGACTGGGAACGCCGACTTGAGGAGGACTCCGTGGTCGCCGAGGCGGCGTTTGCAAAGCTCCATGAATCCATGCGCCGCTTCAAATTCTCATTTGTCGGCACAAAGCTGCGTATCGCCCGCATTCCCGTGAGCGTGCTGCCGCTTTTCTCGTTCCTGCTCCCGCTGGGTACGCTTGCGGTGTCTATTCCCTACTTTGAGCAGAATTTCACGCTCAATGCGATAACGATAGTCAAAAATATAATGAATCTCGACCTTGGCGGGCTTATCAGCGCCCCCGGCTCGGCAGTTATAGGCGCGCCGTCGCTGCGGCTGCTGCTGGCGCTGCTCTTTGTGGCGCTCAGTGCGCTCTCACTGCCCGTCAGCCTTGTATTCCTGCTGCTGAATTTCAAAAAATTCGACAGCAAGGGGCTTTTCGTCACCAATCTGCTCGCAAGCCTGATGATGGCGGCAAGCGCCGTGTGCTTCCACAGCTTCAACTCCCTCATGGCGCAGACCACCCTCGCCGACGCAGTCAGCGGCGGCGTAAGCTGGGGCGTGTTCGTCAGCTCGGCGCTGTTCCTGCTCTCGGCGATAGTCAATCTCATCGTCGCCCTGCGCCCCGTCACCCTCCCGCCCGAGGAGAAGAAGGACGATGAACCCACAACCGGCGATAACGCAGAGAATACAGAAGCATCCCCCGCCGAAGAAGTAACGGCGTAACGAAGTCCACATAATATCATCATCAAATTAAAATACACTGAATTATATTACCGCTGAATTAAATTACCGTAAAATAAAACAACGCTAAACGATCACCCCCGAGCAGTTTCTCAACTGCCCGGGGGTTTGGTTTACTTTGCCTTAATATAAAATTCTTTCTTGACAAGACTCATCAGCGATTTCTTGCCAAATAAATTGCGGAAAAATGCCGCAACCTTTTGGATGAAGCTTGCTTTTGATATGATCGCCTGCGAAGCTGATATTATCCTGCCGGTATCGGACTTCAGAATATTTCCGTTTTTGTCGTAAGCGGTGACGGTAACGGTCGCCGTTCCGTTATCAGTCGATTTAACCGTACAGCTCATTCCGTCTGCCGAAGGTGTAATGTTTACTCCATTGCCGGAAATCGTCCAAACAAGCTGTGTGCCTGCGGGCAGATCGGTGTTTGTCACATATATCACCGCTGTTTCGCCGTAATTGATCGTGGCGGAAGGCTCGATGCGTAATGTAAGTCTGATATTTGATATTGGCTTTATTCTTAATCCGCAAATATCGCATATACCGTCATTATTCTTGTCATCATGACCCTTTGCCGGTATTGTCTCGCTGTAGCTGTTGCGGCATACGCTGCAAGTATATACTGTTTTGCCGGCGGCGGTGCAGGTGGCGTCGGTGGTCTGCGAAGTGTATTTATGACCCGTTGCATTCACGATCTTTTGTGCCGTAATCACCGTGCCGCATTTCGAGCAATGACTGCCCGCCGTGAGTCCGTCTTCGGTACAGGTAGCGGCAACTGCGGCATCTTCAACAGGTGTGTGCTCTTTCTTTGCTATCTCGGTGGAATATCTCGTAGCGGAGCAGTTATTGCAATGCACCGACTTGCTGCCCGCTTCGGTGCAGGTCGCCTCTTTATCTACGGTGAAATCATCCTGCCAGCTGTGGCCGGTCGCCTTGAGAACCTTGACGGTGCCTATCGTGTTGCCGCATATCTCGCACACATTGTATTCTTCGCCGTCGGCCGTGCAGGTGGCGGGGATAGTCTTTGTTCTGAGTCTGTGCTCATGATACTTATAATGCATTGCAGCATCAAGTAAAGGGTTGTTATTATCCTTTATAACCACTTTATTCCACTGATCCTGCGTTCCTTTGTAGTTGACATCGGTCAGCGATACACAGTTGCTGAATGCGGAATCTCCAACCATCTTAATGCTGCCGGGCAGAATTATTTCCGTGAGCCTTTCACACCAAAGAAATGTTTCCGAATTTATCAGAGAAAAGCCGTCGGGGAGCTCAGCCTTTACAAGCCAGCTGCACTCCGCAAAAGCTCCGCTGCCGATATAGTCAACACTGTCGGGCACCTTGAGAGCCGAAATATTGCAGCTCCTGAAAGCACTGTCACCTATTGCTATCAAGCCCTTGGGCAGCGTAAGCTGAGAAAGTCCGGTGTTATAAAAAGCCCATTTGCCGATAACGATGAGGTCGTCCGGCAAGCTGATTTGGTTCAAACTGTGGCAGTCTTCAAAAGCGTTGTCTCCTATTTCTACGATTCCGGAGGGCAGCACGACGCTGCTCAGACGGTAGCAGTTAGTAAATGTTGCATCGTTTATGGATATAACCCCATCCGGGATTACAATGCTTTCTAATTCCCTGCAACCCTTAAATGCGCCTTCACCTATAGTCTCAACGCCTTTTGGCAGGTCAATCTCTATAAGTTTTATGCACTCGTCAAACGCATATGATCCGATATACGCCACGCTTTGCGGCAACGTGATTGATGATATTTCAGGGCAATAATTAAATGCTCGATCGCTTATCGTAACGACACCCTCGGGGACGGCATAGGACTTATCTTTTTTGCCGCTCGGGTATTTTATCAGCTCGATCATAGCCTTGTCAAAAAGCACGCCGTTCTCGGAGGCGTACACCTTGTTTTCGGGGTCGACCTCTATACTTTTTATTCCGCAATTCTCTTGATAATAATAATTATAGCAGTCAAAGGCGTAATACCCGATATTTTTGACGGTCTTGGGTATCCTTACGCTTTCAAGTTTTCTGCAATTACAGAATGCACTTTCGCCTATATACTCCAGGCCGTCGGGCAAGGTTATCTGCGTCAATTGATTACAGCTATAGAAGGCATCCTCCCCGATCTCATCAAGGCTGTTGGGAAGATGAACAATTTCAACATTTGAGTATGAAAATGCTCTGCGCCCGATATAGACAACACCCTCGGGTATAATTATTTCATTCAGGCTGCATTCGCTGAAAGCGTTTTCGCCTATTGCCGTCACGGGTTTGCCCTCAACCGTCGACGGGATCTCAGCCGTGCCGGTGACATCTCTTCTGCATCTTGAAACGAGTGCATAATCATCCCTGATAATAAAGGTAAAAACCCCGTCGGAGCTTTCATAATAGCTACCGCTCCACGGCTCTGTTATCGAGGGCCTGTGGCGGGTTGTTGGTACATCACCAAGTCCGTGTATTTCATCGGCCACAGCTGTGGCTCCGTCAACCGCATTTGCCTTAACTGCGGTGTTTTTGGTAACTGCGGCAAAGGCAAAGACAAACAGTGCCGTCAAAAGCACCATTGTTATTGATAAAAACCTCTTATTTTTCAAAACAAATCCTCCTTTTCAGGCTTTTCCCCGCCGTCTCTGAGGCGACGGCGGGGTCTGCCTGGTTGCGGGCTGCTTCCCGCTATATATAAAAACTCCTCAAAGAAACTGGAACTCTTATATCATCCTCTGTTATTTATCGGTGGCAGGCGGCCTGCGGCGCTGCGGAAAGGGGGCGAAGCGGTCACTGTTGATTTCAGCCGCAAGGTCGCAGGCGCCGCCTTTTTATTCAGCCGTCGGCACGGGGGTCGAGCCGACGGAGAATTGACGGTCATCGTATTCCGATGCTGTCGAATATACGCTTGAGGAAGCGAATGATTTTGTCAATGATAATTTTGATGTTCGCCTTGACAAGCGCAAATCTTGTCTTGAGATTCGCAAGGGCAAGGTCGGCTTTCAATCTTGCTTCATCCTCGGGAATATCTCTGCCGATTATGACGGGCGCGCAATTCTCCCTGTCAGCATCATAGTCCCATTCGTTTTTGATGTTCTCCCACTGATCCTTGTTCCCTCTGAAATAAATTAAATCTATGCCGTTATCGAATATGCTGAAGGGGGGCGAATCCACCAGAGAAGCGGGCAGGCTGATAACATTGAGAGCGGTATTGGTGATACTGTAATCCGATATCACGGTAACGCCGTCGGGCACTCTGTAGCGGTCGCACGGATTTCCCTTCGGGTAGCAGATCAGCTCGGTCATTTCTTTGTTATAGAGCACGCCGTATTCATCGCTCACATAATTTTTGTTTGCGGGGTCAACATTTACGGCTGTGAGCCGGTTGCCTCTGAAAGCGTCCCTGCACTCATCCACCGACGCAGGCACATTGACGACCTCGACCCTGCTGTCAATAGCCCCGGGACATACGGTATATACGCCGTCCGGTATTGTGTATTCGGTGATCTTTGTGCCGTCGGGAAGCATAATGAGAGTTCTCATATCTTTGGTAAAGAGCGCGCCGCTTCCGTCGCTCGCATAATTCCTGTTCTCGGGCGATGCGGTTATTTTTTCGAGTGAATAGCAATCGTCAAAAGCGCTATCCTCTATTTTTTCAACGCTTGCGGGGATATAAACGCTCTTGAGACCCGAACCGGCAAATGCTTTGAAGCCGATATAGGTAACGGTGTCGGGGATCGTGACGCTGCCGATTCCCCAGCAGCCCCAAAATGCTCCGTATTCAATTCTGGTAACTCCTTCGGGTATGTTTATTCCGTCGAGTGAATTGCAATTGGTAAACACATATTCACCTATGCGGCTCAGGTTCGGCGGCAATACTATATTTTCCAGGCTTGTACAATTTAAGAATGCCGAATTGCCGATGTAATTAACGCTCTCCGGAATATTGACATTTTTAAGGCTCCAGCACCAAGCAAATGTATATTCTTCTATCCGCTCAAGTCCCTTGGGAAGAGTGACCTTGACAAGCTTATCGCAATCGATAAAAGCACTGTGCCCGATGAATTTTACGCTGTCGGGAATGACGACCTCCGTTAAAGTATCGGCATCCCTAAAGGCTCCTGCGCCTATGATCGTTGTGCCGGGCTTCACGGTGTATGAACCGCTGAGATTCCCCGCAGCTCTTATCAGCGCATTGTCGATATAGAGCGCATTGTTGCGCCACTTAAATGAATTCCAGATCTGCGTGTTATAGAAAGCATCGCCTCCCACGGAGATCACGCTGTCGGGAATATTAATGCTTGCCAGCTTTGTGCAGCTATCAAAGGCTTCTCTGCCGATAGAGAGCAGCCCTTCGGGGAGCACTACGGATTTCAGTGCTCCGCATTCTGAAAATGCGTAGTCTGCAATTAACCTTGTGCCTGTTTTCACCGTATATGCGTTGCTTGCGAGGCAATCCGCTTCGATCAGCGCACTGCCGACGTAGAGCACACCGTCCTGCCAATTTGTCTTGTTGTTGTAGAGCGCTGTGCCGCTGAGCGCCCAGCGACCGAGGCTCACAAGACCGGAGGGCAGCTCCATGCTCTTAAGGCTGACACAGTCTATAAAAGCAGCATCGTCTATCTTTTTTACACTCTCAGGGATATTAACACTTTCAAGGCTCGTGCAGTTGGCAAACGCACCCCCTCCGATAACCGTGACGCCGACCGGAATAACAGCATTGCCGAGAGAATAGCAGTTTCCGAAAAGGCCCGAGTTGATCGCCGTTAAATTTTTCGACAGCGTCACTTTCTCCAGCTTTTCGCAGTTGCTGAATGCGCCATAGCCGATCTCGGTTACGCTGTCGGATATGACGACTTCTCTGAGCTCTTTGCAGCCGTCAAAAGCATAATTGCCTATGGACTTTACGCTGCCCGGAATATCTATACTTTTGAGACTTTCGCATCCGTTGAAGCAGTGTTCGCCTATCTCTGTCACGCCTGCGGGAATATTGATCTCGGCGAGCTTGGAGCAGCCTCTAAAAGCCGAATTGCCTATCTCGATTATACTGTCCGGTAAATTCAGCTTCGTTATGCCTTTGCAACCCTCAAATGCTCCTGATGAAACCATAAATTCGCCGCTTGCGATCCTCTTGACAGGCACGCCGCCGACAGCGGCAGGCACGGTTATCTCGCCCATCGCGTTTTGAGCGCAGCTGACAAGCACCGCTTCATCCTCCCTGACCTTGAAGTTTAGGTATCCCTCCTGCTTTTCATAGGCCGCGGAGGCTATGCCGCCGAGCATCGCAACGCTGCCGAAGAGCATTGCCGCGCACATCAGCACAGCCAAAAATTTCTTTGCTGTTTTCATTTTGTTGCCTCCTCATTTTTCGGGCTGCCTCGGCAGCTCCGTTTACAGCCACAATTATACGCTTAAAATCGGTATGGTAGGTCAAGAATTCAGCTTACACGGAGAAATAGACTCCACAGCTTAACCACGGGCAAATAGATGATCGTTACAACGGATATAGTTGCTTTCAGGAGCGTTGCCTGTATTGCGCTGCGGCCGCCGTCGCCCTTGTTGATGACCGTAACGGTGCGCTCGCCCTCCGCTATCTGACAAAGCAGCTTCTCGCTGCCCTCGATATCGGCAAATTCCTCTTTGGTGCCGTCGAACGCTAAACATGCAACATTGTCGCCTATGTCATAAAAATACTCCACCGACTTCGGAAGCGAGAAAAGTGTGGCATATTCGCCCTGCAGAACAGTCTCTATGCGCTTCACCCCATTCGGCACATTATAACCGACAGAAGCGAAGCCGTACGGGAACGCTACAAGCACCGTTTTATCCTTGCTGTAAAGCACACCGTATTTGTCTGTTGTGTAATACGGGTTTGACGGGTCGACCGTGAATCTCATGAGCGATTCCGTTCCGCCGAAAGCGTTGTAGGACAAATATCGCAGCCCTGCCGGTATAGATATCTCCCTCAGGTTGCCGCAATTACCGAAAGCGTCCGACGCAACGAGCCTTATATCATCGCCTATGGAGAATTTTTCGACGGATTCGTCGTTGACCGCCAGCAACGCGCCGTCACGCACAAGCATATTGCCATCCCAATTCGCTTTATCGTTGTAGAATGCCGTTCCGCTAAAGGCTTCTGCGCCGACGGTGACAACTCCGCTCGGGATATTTATCTCTTTAAGGCTTTCGCAGCCCGAGAATGCCCTCGAGCAGATATACTTCACGCTTTGAGGCAGCTGCACTTTTTTAAGCATTTTACAATCGTTAAATGCATAGCTGCCGATGCATGTTACACCCTCGGGGATGTTTACCTCTTCAAGGGCGACAAAACTATTAAACGCAGCTACGCCTATCACTGTTACACTGTCCGGCAAAACCACCTTCGTAACAGCCATATGACGTCCGAAATACATGTTGATCGGAGCGGTTATTTCGGTCACGGGAAGCCCCTCAACGGTTGCGGGCACCACTATCTCGCCCTCCGCCTTGAAATCAATAAAAATGAGCCTTGCGTGATCCCCCATCAACACAAAATGCAGCGGGCCAATTGCCGTTTTATTGCTGTAATCACATTCTTCATACCCGGGGAACGGGTGGAACGGGTCGGCGCCTTCGGAATAAAGATCACCTACTATCGCATCAGCGCCGACGCACATTGCGCCAAAGATCATTGCCATGCACATCAGTACAGCCAAAAATTTCCTTGCTGTTTTCATTTTGTTGCCTCCTCATTTTTCGGGCTGCCTCGGCAGCTCCGTTTTTTCAACCTCAATTATACGCTTTGAATCCTTAACATTAAACTACGCAGCGCATTATAAATCGCTTATGAAATTATTAAGACGAATTAAGAATTGGGTTGAGCGAAGCCTCTTCAGTCTGCAAAATGCGCAAGTGCCTTTAAAATTATTAATATATTTGAAGCGAACGCGCCGTATGCCCTCAGTAAGCCGCCGGCAAGTATCCTATCCTTAAGCGAATCGCCGCCGAAGTAGACCGTTCTGTCATTCTCGTCCCCCCATGGATCCATTATCCCGTTAAGAACCGCGGGGATCTGATTATACTCTTCTCTCGTGCCTGCATAATAGATGCTTACGCCTTCCGCAATCGGCATAAAATCTTTAATTGATTTAGGCAGGAATATCTGTGTCAGGCAATCGTTTTCAATGCTGTCTTCTATATATTCGACGCCCTCGGGCACGCTGTAGCTGAGCATAACCGAGCCGCGCGGATATGCGACGAGCACGGTTTTATCCTTGCTGTAAAGCACACCCTGTCTGTCGGCGGTATAATAAGGATTCGCCTTGTTGACCCTGATGCGCTCAAGACCGATAAGAGCGTCAAACGCGACGGACGAATCGGCAGAGATATATCTCAGACTTGCGGGCAGAGTGAGCTGATAGAGATAATCACAGTCGCGGAACGAATCCATTGCGATAAGTCTTGTACCCTCTTTTACCGAAAACTTGCCGCTGATGCCCTCGGCAGCGATAAGTACTCCGTCACGGTAGAGAGCGCCGTCCTCCCGATTGAACGCATTATTGTAAAACGCCGTGTTGTCGAAGGCGCTTCCATTGATTGAAACGACGCTGCTCGGGATGTTGAATTCCTCAAGGCTTGTGCAATTCAAAAACGCCTCTTCACCGATCTCCTCTAATCCCTCGGGCAATGTGATCTTCCTGAGAGCGGCGCAGTTTTCAAATGCGCGCCAACCTATATACTCGACCCCTGCAGGGATGCTGATTTCTTCCAGCTTTGTGAAGCCGGAAAAAGCGCAATAATTTATTCCGGTTATGCTGTCGGGGAGTGTGATCTTCGTTACATTCGGGCAGCCGTCCGGTACAAATTCATAAGCTCCTGCTGTATGTATCTCCGTTACGGGCACGCCGTCAACCTTCGCGGGCACGGTTATCTCGCCCTTGGCGTTCTTGTCGATGCGGATGACAGACGCCTCGCTCTCGTCATACACCTCAAAAGTGAACGGATATACCGTCTTTTTGCGGATGTTCTCTCTCCAGCCGCCTCTCTCGCCGTCATAATACCCCTCGGAGTAGTAGCCGGCGCCGGCACCGACGCACATTGCGCCAAAGATCATTGCCATGCACATCAGCACAGCCAAAAAATTTCTTGCTGTTTTCATTTTGTTGCCTCCTTTTTATAATATAAGCTTCATTCTTCGATCGGTTCGGGTAGGCTGCAAATGGGATCGCTTCTGAAGAAATCTTTAATTTTCTGCCATATTTCTTCCATTGACGCTTTGATCTTTACATAGGCCAGATCAAGCTTGAGCATTACCTGCGTTTTGGGGATGCCGCGTCGGCAAATGACAGAAACAGGCGTGCTTAGCGGTATCCTTTCCCATTGCTCCTTACTGCCTCTGAAATATATGATTTTCAAATTCTCCGGCGTTTCCGTATCACTGCCGTCGGTACCCTCAAATGAAGTCGGCAGGCTCAAAATCTCTAAATTAGAATACAAAATATTTGTGTTGATAGATATAACCCCGTCGGGTACGCTGTATTTGGTCAGCTTGCTTCCTCTCGGATAAACAACAAGCTTTGTCATGTCTTTTGTATATACAACACCGTCGTCATCGCTGCAATAGCTCGAATTTTCGGGGTCAACTGTCAGACTTTCAAGCCCGAGGCAATATGAGAATGCTGTTTCGCTCAGTTCGCTGACACTTTTGGGCAGCGTGATAGACTTGATTTCATGACAGCCGCCAAACGCCCAATCCCCAATTCTTACGATCCCGTTTGGGAGCTTTACATCGTCGAGCTGCTGACAGTCGAAAAACGCAGAATCGTCTATTTCTCTCAGGCAATCCGGGAACTCGACTCTTTTTAACGCAGCGCAAGCACGGAACGCGTCTTTGCATATCTTTTCGACCCCCGCAGTGATGCTGTATTCCGCGTCGGTTTTGCCTGCTGGGTATTTAATGAGCTGTGCTCCGTCCTTGCTGTAGAGCACACCGTTCTCATCGCTTTTAAATGCAGTGTTCGCCGGGTCGACTGATATTTTCTCAAGAGCCGTGCACTCGTCGAACGCTTTGTCGCCCAGCTCTTTCAGACCTGATGATATCTGCACATTTTTTAAATTAACATCGCTGCTGAATGCAGAAGAATTGATATATTTAAGGCTGCTCGGCAATATGACAGTCTCAAGCTCAGAGCACTCCTCGAAAGCTTCCTCTGCTATGATCGTCGTGCCTTCTTTTATGCGGCATTCCTTGTCGATAAACGGGCTTGCGTCAACGGCGGCGTTGCCTATATAAAGCACATCGCCATCCCAATTGCCGTCGGAATAGCATTTGGCTTCAGAAAACGCATCCGGGCATATTCTTTTTATTCCTTTCGACATCGAAACATCACCCAGCGAGTAACACTGCGCGAACGCACTCCATCCGATTTTTTCAACAGTATCCGGTATAACAATGCTCGGTATTGAGGCGCAGAGCACAAACGCGTTTGCCTCAATACGCTGCAGCTTGCTGCCCAAATCGACGTTTTCAAGCGAATAGCAATTTTCAAATGCCTGCATTTCAATTGCCGTCACCGCCGACAGCTTTACATCCCTCAAAGTCTCGCAGCCCGAGAAAGCAGCCTGACCGATCGTTGATAATCCCGAAGGGAAATTGATCTCCTCAAGGCTGATACATGATGCAAATGCATGATTTTTAATAACGGTGACGCTTTCGGGAAGCATGACTGTTTTCAGATTGTTGCAATCCTCAAATGTAGATTGGTGTATATTTTTCACGCCGTCCGGGACTGTTACGCTTTCAAGCGAATGACAACCCTCAAATGCGCTTGCCGCAATGATTTTCGTTCCGCTCTTGATATTGCAGACTCCTGCTATATCCTCTTTGACATCGGCAAGGATCGTGTCGATATAGAGTATTCCGTTCTCCCAATTGCTTTCATCGTTGTATAGCTTGGTCCCTTCAAATGCATTACGGGAGACGTATGTAACGCTGTCGGGAATTATCACGTCGGTCAGGTCTTTGCAATTGTTAAAAGCGGTTTCGTATATGCCAACCACGGGGATCCCGTCAACCTGCGACGGAATTTCGACCGTGCCGCTTACGGTTTCGTCACAATCTGTGACATATGCGCCCAAATCCATTTCAAAATAGTCATCATCTTCTATCCAGAAGTCTAAAGCTCCTGCTGATTTGCTGTGCATTCCACAACTCTCGCATGCAAATGCGCTCAGTATGCCCGCGCTGCCGAAGAGCATTGCCGCGCACATCAGCACAGCCGTAAATTTCCTTGCTGTTTTCATTTTGTTGCCTCCTCATGTTTTTTTCGGGCTGCCTCGGCAGCTCCGTTTACAGCCACAATTATACGCCTTAAATTCTTAACATTAAACTATGCAGCGCATTAAAAATCGCTTATAAAATTATTAAGACGAATTAAGAAACCGGCTCACGCCTGCCGCACAGTAAATAACGACCTCCGACGATTGCCGTGCATCTGTCGAAGGCCGTATACATTTAATATTATTTATCAGTCGGTGTCTTTCACACCGGCGACTCCTCATCGGTAAATTCGCTCGCCTCGATAGGCTCCTCAACCTCGAGATCCTTCATGTCAATGTTGTTGAGCGCGAATTTGACACACTGGTTTATCAGTGAGCTTCGGCTGAATCGACCGTCCAGCGCGATTATATGATCGATCTGCTGCAGATACTCGCTCTCGACCCTCACGGTCACAGCCTCCTTGGGGTACGGTTTAGGTATAAATGACGACATAATACTCCTCCTTTTAAGATTTTATCATCTCAATAATTAAAGACACCGCAATATACAAAAAGGTTCAAAAAAATTTATAAAAGTTCAAAAAATTTTTTCTTTTTGCCAAAGTAAAATATTCAATTACATTATATATTTTTCATGCTCACAAATATAGTGGCAGTTTTAATGACGTTTTGTAACCGCAAAAATTCTGAACGCGGTTGTTTATTCAAGCAATTGCGGCTGCAAATGAATTTTTTGAGTATCTTCGGCTGCTAATTTAAGCAAATCGTCGAAAACGGGCTGAAAAGCAGTATATTTGCTTGTTTTTGCGCATTTCTATACCGATTCAACGCTATTTAAGGATAAAAAGGGCGGTCGTATGAAAAAACTGATATCTTTTGCAATGGCGCTTATTATCGAATTTGTCGGGTTTGCGTGTGTAATGCCCCGCTCGTTTGCGGCGGAATCCGGGCTGCTGACATATACCGTTACCGACGGCAAGGCGTGCATCACCGGCACGACGGGCACTATCACAGGCGACTTTACCGTGCCGGCGGAGATAGACGGCTACCCCGTTGTGGAGATAGGGGAAGGTGCGTTTGCCAAACAGACAGGCCTTACAAGCGTTACGATATCCGAGGGTATTGAAACAGTAGGGAGCGATTGTTTTTCAGATTGCTATAATCTTGTAAAACTAACTGTTCCTTCAACCGTTTCAAGCCTGCCGAAGACCTATCCGCGAGCTTTTGAAGAGTTTTCGGTATCACAGGATAACCCGTTCTTTTATACCGATAGCGGGGTTTTAATCAAAATCGGAGATGCTCCGGGGCAGGATATCCTGTATTACTACCACAATGCTCGCCCCGGCAACTATACTGTGCGGAATCGGTTCACAGTTTAACAAAAATTTTAATAAAATTTATAGAAACAGCGCCGAGCACTTAAGCTCGGCGCTGCAAAACAAGCCGTGTTAATTCACTTAAATTGTAACAGTATAATCAACTATACCTTTCAGATTTTTAACGGTGAATTTGAGTCCGAGCTTTACCTCAGCCTCGCCGACATAAACATGGACGGCGTAATGCCATGTGCCGCCGATAATTTTGCCGGTGCTGTTATCTATTCGGCATTTGATATAAGCGTCCTTATATGTGAGCTTTATGGTCTCCTTGCCGTTGTAAAGCTCAGCGCCGAGGGACTCGATAGCATAGTTGACATTGCCGAGGGTACCGATGCCTCTTGCGACGGGGCCTGCGGTATGAGCGTCAGCCTCGGGACCGTCGGTCTGCTCCTTGAGGTGAATTGTTATTTCTGTAATTCCACCCCTCGATACAGAAACGGCACTTACGGCATCTTCTGCCCAAAGACGACCTTTGCCGGGGATATAGTCGGTCTCTACGGAGTTCTTCTCAAGAGTGTTCTGGATGATGGGAGAAGCAACCTTGAGGACGCCGCCGAGAGCGCCGTCACCGGTGATGGCGCCTTCAAGCTTCATGGTGGAGTGACCCTTGGGGGCGGGCTTGGTAGCTGCGTGGGCTGCATTGTAGAGCGAAACTACTTCATCAATATCATTGCTGTAGCTGCCGACATAAAATAAAACATTGAAGCCGAAATCATAATTAAATGCTCCGACCTTAACGGTGGAAACATAGGGATATTCGACTGTATCAATAGCAGCACCGCCGAAGAAACGACTGAAAATATAACGAAGTATTCTAAAGAGTCGTTTTACAGGCGACGTGCTGCTCGTTGAGTATTCGCAGGTGACCGTTCCGCTTTCACCCGGCTGCAAGGCTGCGATAAAGCTCAGCTCGGCGGAAGGACAAAACACGTTTTCCGCAGCTGCACACGATACGGGTTCGATACTGCGTATGGTTTCGCTGCTTGTGTTTTTAATATTGATGTTAAATGTTATTGTTTCGTCTAACGCATACTCGTTTTTACTTGTTGTCACTGTTATCTGAACCATATCGCTTTTTGACTTATCAGGGGGAGTTACAACCCCTGTAGTAGTCTCCCAGCCGTCTGTTGCATTTGATGTGACAAAAATCGAGCCAAAAGCCAGTATAAATACAAGAGCTGTGCACAAAAGTCTTTTTAAAGTTTTCTTCATACCGATAACCTCGCTTTTTGCGTTAACCGCAGATTTATTTATATTATATTTCAAATATATTAAATTGTATAGTCCATAAAGCCGTTACGATTTGCAACCGTTTCGATTCAACTCTTGACATTTTATAAAAATTGTGTATAATTGAAATGTTCAAAATTGAAGTATTTTGAGAGGAGAGAGGCAATATGATGACTGCGGCGCAGGCATACGCCTACACCAAGAGGTTTGAGGAGGCATACACGGCGGCGATGCGGCCGCTCTGCGATGAGCTGGGTGCGGCTCAGAGCGCTGTCGACGTGCTGATGTTCCTTGCGAACAATCCTGAGTTGAACACGGCGGGCGACATATGCAAATACCGCCGTCTGAAGCCCGGCATAGTCTCTTGCAGGGTCGACGAGCTGGTGAACGACGGCTATCTCGAGCGCTCCGCCGTGCCAGGCGACAGGCGCAAATGCCGCCTAATCTGCACCGAAAAGGCCGCTCCGATCATTGCAAAGGGTCGGGAATTTCAGGAGAACTTTATGCGGGAACTGACCCGCGGGCTGACGGAGGCTCAGCTGAGCGATCTGCGGATATGCCTTGACGCATTCGCCCGCAACATGGACAGGATAACTAACGGAGATGATAAAAATGAAGCAGGATAAGACTTTTTTGGGCACGGAGCCGATAGGCAGGCTGCTGCTGAAGCTGGCGGTGCCGACGGTGGTGGCGCAGCTCGTGAATATGCTCTACAACATCGTTGACCGCATCTACATCGGCCATATGCCCGGCGACGGCAGCCTTGCGCTCACGGGCGTCGGCGTCTGCCTGCCGCTGATAATGATAATTTCGGCGTTCGCGGCGCTGATAAGCTCCGGCGGCGCGCCGAGAGCCTCAATAGCGATGGGCAAGGGCGATCACGCCACTGCCGAAAAGATACTCGGCGGCTGCTTCTCGCTGCAAATAATAATTTCGATAATCCTGACCGCCGTGATGCTGCTGTGGAGCGGCGATCTGCTCGCGGCATTCGGCGCAAGCGGCAACACGATAGGCTACGCAACAGACTACATGAGCATCTATGCCGCGGGCACGCTGTTTGTGCAGCTCACGCTCGGCATGAACGCCTTTATCACGGCGCAGGGCTTCGCAAACATCAGCATGTGGACGGTCATAATCGGCGCGATTGCCAATATCACGCTTGATCCGATATTTATTTTCGGGCTTAAAATGGGCGTGCGCGGAGCGGCTCTCGCAACGATCATATCTCAGGGCATCTCCTGCGTGTGGGTCATATGCTTCCTCACGGGCAAAAAGACTATCCTCCGCCTCAAAAAGGAGAATCTCATTGCCGCGCCGAAGCTGATACTTCCCTGCGTTGCGCTGGGGCTGTCAACATTCATAATGCAGGCGAGCGAGAGCGTTATCTCGGTCTGCTTCAATTCGTCGCTGCTAAAATACGGCGGAGATATCGCCGTCGGCGCAATGACTATCCTCACGAGCATAATGCAGTTCGCCATGCTGCCGCTCCAGGGCATCGCTCAGGGGGCGCAGCCGATAACGAGCTACAATTACGGCGCTGGCAACGCCGACAGGGTGAGCAAGACCTTCCGCCTGCTGCTGACGGTCTGCCTGTCGTATTCCTTCCTGCTGTGGGGCTGCATAATGCTCTTCCCCGCCGTCTTTGCCAAGATATTCACGCCCGACGCCGAGCTGATAGCCTTCACGGCGAGGGCTCTGCGTATCTACTGCGCCGTGCTCTTCATCTTCGGGATACAGATCGCCTGCCAAATGACTTTTGTATCCATCGGCAACGCCGTCTGCTCGATCTCGGTCGCGGTGCTGCGTAAATTTGTGCTCCTGCTGCCGCTGATCTATATCCTGCCGCACGTTATCGCCGATCAGACCATGGCGGTCTATATGGCGGAGCCTTTCGCCGATATCATCGCCGTCTCCTGCACGGGAATACTCTTTGCGAGCCGATTCCGCAAGGCGCTTAAAAATTTGCGGGAAAAAAGCGCTTAAAATCCGTCGGCTGCCTTGACCTTACGGCGCCGAAGTGCTAAACTGTATCAGTCACTTTATATAGGGAAGCGATCGAATGGAACAGACGCTCGGCCGAGAAGCGGCTTTGCGGCGGGACAAAAGAATAATTTTTATCTGCTGGCTGGCGTACACCACGGCCTATGTCGGCAGGCTGAATTTCAGCGCCTCGATAGTCGCGATAATCTCGGATCTCGGGGTCACGAAGGCTCAGGCGGGGCTTGTCAGCTCCTGCTTCTTCTTCGCCTACGGCGCAGGTCAGCTCGTCAACGGTGTGCTCTCAAAGCACTATAACTCAAAGCTGATGATAGCGCTGTCGCTCGGCATATCGTCGATGCTCAATCTGGCGATGGTGTTCTGCTCAGATATTGCGATAATGAAATATATCTGGCTTGCGAACGGCATGGTGCAGTCCGTGCTGTGGAGCACGCTCATCAAGACCATATCCGAGCTTGTCTCGGAGGAAATGATGCCGAGGGCTATCCTCGTTATGAGCACCACGAGCGTTGCGGGCACGTTCTTTGCCTACGGCTTCTCGGCGCTGTTTGTGAAACTCGGCAATTGGCGCGGGATGTTTGCGTTCGCGACTGTAGCACTGCTCGTCGCCGCAGGGGTCTGGCTTGCGCTCTTCGGCCCGTCGCATAAGCCGACGCAGGTCGAGGCTGCCGAGAGCGGTCGCCGTGGCAAGCTCGGCGCCGTGATGGCGATGACGATAGCGATAACCTGCCTTTGCGGCATAGTCAACGGCTTCGTCAAGGACGGTGTGAACACTTGGGTCACCTCCGTGCTGTATGAGGAATTCGGCGTTTCGCAGTCCTTCTCGATAATGCTCACATTGCTGCTGCCGCTTGTTGCGACCTTCGGCGCGATGCTCGTTAAGAAGATACACTCCGTCATCATCTCGCACTCGATGATGAATATGCTGTTTTTCACCGCGGCTGCGCTGCTCTGCGGCGGGATTTTGCTCTCGCTGAAGCTGCACAGCATCGTGATGATAATGGTATGCTTCATCGGCGTATCCTGCACCATGGCGATGGTCAACAACGTCATCACCAGCGTATTCCCGCTCGATATCCGCCGACTGATGAATGCAGGCTTTGCGGCGGGGCTGCTGAATACATTCTGCTATGTCGGCAGCACGACCGCCTCATACTCGCTCGGCGCGCTGTCGCAATCTCGCGGCTGGAGCCCTGTATTCCTGCTCATGCTCGGCGTTTGCGCCGTTGCCGCGGTCATTTGCGCCGTCAGCCTTGCGGTGAATAAAAAGCTCGGGTAAGCTGAATATAATATAACGAAACAGGCTCGGCAGTTAAATCTGCCAAGCCTGCTTTCTTTTTGCTGTTATTTTGCTTTTCTGAGCTTCTTTTGCTGCTGTCTCTGCTCTCTGTCGAGGGCACGGGCAGCCATGGTCGCTTCTTTTTCTTTTCTTTCTCTTTCGTGGCGGGCGTTGCGCTCGTTGACGACATCGTCATAGTTGCTGATTATCTCGTCAAGGTCGTTGTAGCCCTCATAAAGCTCGATGGTACGCACGGCGGAGAGATAAGGCGCGGCGACGTTGCCGTAGATATTGCGCTGCTTGCTCGCCTCTTTCATTGCCTTGCGGCGCAGCTTCGCCTGCTCCCTTGTGTCGTCGGGCATATCATAGGCGTCGTCATATATCTTATGGTCAAAGGGCACGATGCCGTTGGGGTAATACTTTGCTGCGAGCTTTCTTGATTTAAGCAGTGCGCGGGCGTTCCTCGTCTCCTGCTTGCGCCAGGTCTTTTCCTCTCTGATGCGGCTGGTGGGCAGGTGGGAGGCGAGCTCTATCGCTTCCTCGGCGCAGTCAAAGAAATGCTCGGGGCCGCCTGCGGCTATCATGCGGCAAAGCTCAAGCTGCTTCTTGCCGAAATCCGTCTCGAAGCGGTTGATCTCACGCATAACGAAGTCCGCGATCTCGACCTCCTCGTTGAATTCCTTTGCTTCCTCGATAGCCTTCTTTGCTTCTTTAACGGCCTGCTTGTCGCCGCTCTTTTTGGCCTCGTGCAGGGCGTGTTTATTGATTTCTTTTTTCTCAAGCCCGTGATACTTGCGAGCCTTGATGACCGCTTCACACCCCTCGATATAGGCGGAGTCCTCGGTCATTTCCGCTTTCCTATCCTCAACGATGGTGCGGATACGGATGACCCTTATCATGGATTTCTGACCTGTCTCGGAGATATCGTAGGCGAACCACGGCAGCACGTCTATCGCGGCGCCGACGACTGAGATGAGCAGCAGCGTATCCATCAGCGGGAAGAGCACGCAGTTGGGGTTCTTCTTTTGCTGAGAGAGGGGCAGGGTCTCGTCATAATTTTGATAAACGTCGAGCACGGAATAGTCGCTGCCGTCGAAACCCTTCTGCTTATAGACCCACGGGATAAACAGGCTCGTGACGGAGTTTATCGCCGCACCGGCGTAGGACTGCACAAATCCGAATGCGCCGTCTATTCGCTCGCCTATCAGATACTGCTGATTATCACGCATATCCGACTCGATTGCGCTGTCGATGACGTTGCCGGTGTCGACAAATCGGTCAAGCGTATAGACGATGAAGAGGCCTATCCCCGCAAATTTCGTTTTATAGAACAGGAAATAGGAGGCGATGAAGAATATCTGAGCTATATTCTTGAATATCTTAATGTTCTTTTTGCCGAACTTCTTTATGAACCACGGCGAGAAGAGCATTCCCCAGAAGTTTGCGTTATAGGATATCGTGTTGAGCAGGCCGTAGGTGGTGCTTCGCATGATGTGGGCGCGGTAGACCATCCACTCCCAGATGTTGCCCTTGGCGTCCTCAAGGAAGTTGTTCCAGCCGTCGGCGCACTTTATCCAGAATATCTTGTTGCCCGCAACGGCTCGCATCGAGGAGGTGAAGCTCATCTTGGTGATACGGCTCTTGGGCAGCACGAGGCGCTCATGAGTGCCGAAATACGCGAGCAGCACTATCGGCATGAGCAGGGCGACGGGGGTGTATGCGCCGCGGAAATAGGTCATGTTGTATTTGTCGCCGTTTTTGCAGAGCACGTCGACCATCAGCGGGTAATAGACGTTGTTTATCGTGTAGCCAGCCGAATAGATAATGCTGGTGATAGCCATTATCTTGGTGCGCTCCTCGGTGTTGGGGGTGATGACGTGGATCATGTTGGTGACGCCCGTCGTGACCCAGCCCTGGATATAGCCCTGGATCTGACCGACGACAAAGAGCATGATTATCATTATATACATGGTGAAGGGCGGATGCGAATCGCGCACCTGCTCATACGGGAGCCACAGCGAGGCAAGGGTCACTATCATCGAGGGGATAGCGAGCTTGATATAGACCCTATATTTGCCGTCCTTGCTGCGCAGATTATCGACGAGCCAGGCGTTGACGGGGGTCATTATGTAGCCTATGACCTGGCAGATATACATCATTACGAGCAGCTGGCGGTTATTCATGCCGAGCGTCATGCCGGTGAATTGGTTGCCGACGCCGAAGCCTATTGACCACTGGATAGACATATACAGCGCCATCCAGCCGACCGATAGCATAACAATCTCCTTATAGGGGACATATTCGCCCGGCCTCGGCTGATTCCAATAGAGCTTCATTTCTGTCAGGAATTCTTTAGCTTTTTTTATTGCCTCCAAGTCCTGCGCCTCCTTAGTATGTTGATTTTCAGAGGTGGGGTTACGGTAGCGGCGTCTCAACGCCGCAGAATAATTAATTATAACATAAATTTTTAACTGATGGAAGTGATTTTTGTATTAATTTCATAAAAATTCGGAGCCGCTTCTCGGAATCTGCACGTGAAACCGAGAAGCAGCTCCGAGCGGCAGCTGTTGAAGATCACAACCCGGTACGATTGACAGCTGCCTATGGAGGGCGAGGTTACGCCAAAATTAAGTGGATGTTTACTTCTTGATGATGCCTATCACTTTGGCAACAACATTTTTGATAACGACAACGACTTTGAGCAGAATGTTGACAAACGCAACGAATCTGAAGGCGGTGCCGCTCTTGACCTTTGCAACAACTGAGACAAGACCCTTTGCAAGTGACTTGACGATGCCTACGACCTCAAGACCGTCAATGAGGCCCTTGATAGCGGCTACGTTGTCGGCGCTGACAAGCTCGCCGTAGAGGTAATTCCAAGTGACGATGAGCGCGGCAGCCTTATTGCTGTCGAGACCTGCGCGATAAGCAGTGCCTCTTGCAACGCTGGAGCGGACAGTGTAGGTGCCGCAGCCTGCAAGGTCGTGTATGAATGCTGCGAAGTTCTCTTTGCTGAGGCTGAGTTTGATGCTTGCATCCTCGGCGGTGAGCTTCTTATTGATGATGTTGTAAAGTCCCTCTGAGGTGAGGTCGATTTCGCCGACCTTTATCAGCTTGACCTTCGAGAGGAGCTTTGCAAGCTGATCGTTGAGCAGATCGGAGTCAATGACATAGCCGAGCTTCGGCAGCACGTTGAGAACGGTGTTGACGGGGTCGTTTGCGAATTCCTCAATAAGGTTTGCAATGGGAACAAGGATAGGCCTCACCCTTGCGTCCATCTTAAGGTCGCCCTTAGCCGCGTCAACGCCGAGGGTGTATTCGTGCGACGAGACAATGCCGTTGAGGTCGAGCGCCTCGAGCACGGGGATAAGCTCCTCATATGCGCCGTAGGTGTAAGTGCCGCTCGAGGTGCTTATCTTATTCTCGAGGTCAACTATCATGCTGATAAGCGAGATCTGGCGGAATGTTGCCGACAGAGCGTCAAGGAAGGCCTCCTTATCGCCGTCCTCAAAGCCGAAGTCGCCGTTCTCGAAGGATACCTTCTTCCAATCCTCCATATCCTTTACGAGCTTGCCGTTCTCGTCATAGGTGGCTGCCGCCTTGAGCTTCTCGACTGCCTTTGCATACTGAGGCTCGGTGAGCTTGGTCGCAAGCTCCGCGGGCGTGTAAGCAACCATGCTGCTTGCATTCCCGAGGGTGGGATAGAGCCATGAAACAACGGTACCGATGAAGCTGCCGGAGAATACGGCCTTTTTGATATCAATATCACTGTCGGTAAGAGCTATTATAGAATTATAGAGGCTTTCGGCGGTGGGGACTACCTTGCTTTCCGCTATGGGGTATTTGACCTCGGTCGAGGGCATATCGCTCAGGTCGGGCTTCTCATCGGAAGCGTCATCGGGGCCGATAGCGGCAAGGATAGCCTCATACTTAGCCTTGATTTCGCTCGGAATATTGCCGGTCAGGCTCTTGGGGATATTATTATAAGCGGCCTTTGCGGCTTCGATATCCTCACGGGTATAAGGCTCGGTGATGGAGTCGATCACGGCTACAAATTCGTCAACAAGGCCGGCACTGCCGATATCGACGCAGGTCGTGTAAAGCGCGCTGACCTTCTTTGAGGTCACGGAATAGTAGCTGCCCTTTTCCTCGGCGACATAGAAGAACGCAAATGAGAGCTTCTCTGTCTGGAGCTGCTGAAGCTCGGTGAGAGCGTCATACGCCTTTACGGCCGCCGCTGCGGGCTGAGTATTTTCGGGATCGGCGTCATATGCCTGCTTGCCTGCAATAAGAGCCTTTACTACCTCAACAATGGGGGCGTATTCCGCAGCCGCAGCCGCTACCTGCTCCATCGCTTTAAGGTCAAGGTCTGCCGCATAGTTCTTGGCTCTTGCGTCACGGTTATAGTAAGCGGCGTTTGCCTCCAAATAGGCGTTGTAATCCTTGATATATTCGGGGTCGGAGGTGCCGCCGGCATAATTCTTTGCATTGGGCTTTGTGGGCTTCGTAAGCTCCGCCTCACCGAAGGGGGCGGCTGCAAGCATATCGTCGGAAACAGCGTTAACTACCGTCTCAAACGCTTTCGTCGGGTAAGTGCTTATGGCGCTGGAGAAAGCCTTGTTGGCGGCGTTATAAAGGCCGGCATAAACTCTTGCATTGGCGCTTGCCGAGGTGAAGGCGGCGAGCTTATCGGAGGCGGAGGCGTTCTTGTCATTAAGAACTGCGGCAAGAGCGACAGCGGGCTCAATATATGAGGGCAGACCGCCGAAGGCAACCGTAAGCTGCTCGTGTGCGTTGATTGTATGCTGCTTGTCATAAGCTTTGATATCGGGGTTGTTTTTGATGGAGATCTGCTTCTCCCGGTCGAGAGCAAGGTGATAGAGCTTATCAAAGGCGATAATATCCATCTCGTCCTTCTCGTCGGCGGTGAGAGCCTTGAAGGCCTCGACGAGCTTTTCGTATGCGGCGAGGGTGTCCGCGTCGGGCTCTGCGACTGAGAGCTTGCCGTCGAATGCGGTCACATCCTCTTCGAGCTTTGCGAGGGAATCTGCGGTGGCGAATGCGCCGATGCACCGGACGGAGACCAGCATCATGCACAGCGCCATGAAAATGCTCAACGCTTTTTTGAAGTTTTTCATTTCCGTTCTCCTTAGTTTAATGTATAATATGAATTAAAGGGTGCCGAGCTAACGTGGCGCGCCTCCTTTCTCTGTATTTCTAAAGGCGAATTAATAACAGTTCGTTATTAATTCTTTTTAATAAAAACGACCGCTTTGAAAAGGTCGTTATAACGCAGTTATGCGCTGCTGCTACAGCCGCCGATATAATTCGTAAAGAGCAATTAATAATGAACCGTTAATAATTGCCCGTATAAAAACGGCCTTTTATTCAAAGGTCGTTTTCAGCTCGTCGTTAACAAGCCACAGCAGCCCGTTAAGGCAGTCCGTATAAAGGTCGCAGTTCCTCACAAACCTGCTGCGTATCTCCTCGCCGAAGCACTCGGCGGCTTTATCGACCAGCATATCAAAGGTACAGCCGTCATCGGTGGGGTAGAGAACGATGCGGTCGGGGTCGAGCACGGATATTATCGCCCGAAGCTGATATGAGTAAAACTCAAGATTTTGACGGTCAGTCATAGGGGTGAATATTTTGCCGATATCGCCCGCCTTGCCCCTTGCGCCCTTGAGAATATCGCCGTTGACCGATACGCCGAGCCCGTATTTCTTGGTGCCGTATGTATATGCGGCGACTGTCTCGCTGTCAAAATCGGGCAAATACATCTTTGCGCCCGTGACGGCGGCACGCATATTATTTTCTATCAAAATCAGCTTGCCCGTCATCTCGGCGAAGCGCTCCTTAAGGTCAATGCCCTCAAGGCTCGGGAAGCGCCACGAGCGGACTATCATATTATCAAGCACATGACCCGGCACTCCGAAAGCATAGAAGCCGATGAGCGGGTCGGCGGTCATGAATTTCCTAACCGCAAAATCGAGAGTTTCGAGAGCGTTATCATCATTTATCTCGCATTTATATTCAAACAAGCGCTTGAAGCAAAAATCAAACACCTCAAAATGAAGCGTGTCAGAGAAAAAATAAAGAACGGCGCAATGCATAAAATCGGGATTGATGGCATAGGAGACAGCCTTGCGCCCGCGGTCGGAGTCGCAAATGCCGCACGAGGTAAGTATCCTCAGTGTGATGCCGCTGTTTATCGCACGGGTGACGGTGGGCAGGCTTAAGCCTGTTTCTTCGGCGAGCTGCGGAATCGTGGCAGACTCGCGGCGGCGCAGATACCCGCTGACCGCAAGGAAATTTGAACGGCGCACCGAGGAAATATCCGATTTCTCCTGCATTGAGCTGTTACCCCTCTCACATTTAATAACAATCCGTTACTAATTATACGCATTGTTGTGCAGATTGTCAATAGCTAAAATTTATTTGTTTCGGCAAATTTTGCAGGATTCATCGGCTTTGCCTGCATAATTTCGCAATAAGAATTCAAAAAGCAAATCACTCCGCCGTTGATAAATTCAATCATAGTCAAAGAGACTCAACGCGAAGTTTTTTGCAAATTTTATCTCTCGCCGCCACTCGACGCATTGAACTCGCGCGCGGTAGGGTGTATAATATAACACATAGTCGAATTCAGGAGGAAAAGTGAATGGATAACTGCATACTGACGAATATGTGCATGATCTGCGACGGGGACTATGTGATAGTCCAGCGCAGGAACGCCCCGGGCTGGCCCGGTATCTGCTTCCCCGGAGGCCATGTGGAGCCTTGCGAGAGCTTCGTTGACTCTGTCGTGCGCGAGGTCAAGGAGGAGACGGGGCTTGATATAGCCGACGTGCGCCTTTGCGGAGTTTGCCACTGGGTGCCGCCCGATAACGACCACCGCTACATAATTTTTCTCTATAAAACAAGCACCTTCTCGGGCGAGCTGCGCTCCTCCGACGAGGGCGAAATATTCAGAGTCAAGCTCAGCGAGCTTGACCCAGCCGAATTCAGCGACGGCTTCGCCGAGATGCTCGAGGTATTCACCGACGAGCGCCTGAGCGAGGTTTTTCACTGGCTCGACGGCGAGGAATGGAGGACTAAAAACAAATGAACGAGCAAAAATTCAGCGGCAAGGGCGGCGTATATGCCAAAGCCCGCCCCTGCTACCCGAACGAACTTTTTGAATATTTGACGGAGCGTTCAGCCCTCGGCAGCGGCACGGTTGCCGCCGATATCGGCTCGGGCACGGGCATTTTTACCCGCCGCCTTGCCGAATTCGCCGAAAAAGTCTACGCCGTCGAGCCGAACGACGATATGCGCCGCTCCGCGGAGGAGAAATACGCCGACTGCGGCAACATAATCTCGGTTAACGGCAACGCCGAGCACTCGACCCTGCCCGACGGCTCGGTCAGCCTCGTCACCGCCGCGCAGGCGTTCCATTGGTTCGATCGCACGGCGTTCAAGGCGGAGTGCCGCCGAATTTTGGGCGGCGAGGGCTTCGTCTGCCTCGTGTGGAACGACCGCGACGCTTCAAGCGGCGTCATAGCCGATAACTTTGCGGTGAACAGCAAATTCTGCCCGAATTTCAAAGGCTCGTCAAACGGCTTCGATTTCGGCGGCGCCGTATTCGACGAATTCTTTGACGGCAAATACGAAAAAGCGGAGTTCAGAAACGACCTCGTGTATGACCTTGACGGCTTCATCGCGAGGAACCTCTCCTCCTCCTACGCCCCAAAGCCCTCGGACGCAAGCTGCAATGCCTACTGCGAGGCGCTCAAAGAGGTTTTTGCCGCTCACTCCGAAAACGGGCTTGTAAAATATCCCTATATTACCGTCTGCTATCTCGGCAGGGTGTGAAAATTTATAAAAAGAGGTCTTATTAATGTGGCTTACAGCGGCTGTGTTCTCGGCGGTCTTTGCCGCTCTGACGGCTATCCTCGCTAAGTGCGGCATCCGCAAGACGGATTCCGACGTGGCGACGGCCATTCGCACGGCGGTCGTGCTCGTATTCTCGTGGATAATGGTATTCATCTCCGGCTCGGCAGGCTCGATATCGCAGCTCAGCGCAAAATCGCTGATATTCCTGACCCTCTCGGGCATTGCGACGGGCGCGTCATGGATATGCTATTTCAAGGCGCTTTCGCTCGGCGACGTCAACAAGGTCGTGCCGATAGATAAGTCGAGCACCGTGCTCACCGTGCTGCTCGCGATAATCTGCTTCGGCGAAACGGAGCACCTTGCGGTGAAGCTCATCGGCACAGCTCTGCTCGGGGTCGGAACGCTGCTCATGGTGAAGAAAAAGCAGACCGAGAATTCCGCAAGCGGCAAGGGCTACCTGCTCTATGCCGTCGGCTCGGCGGTATTCGCCGCCGCGACCTCTATCCTCGCCAAGGTCGGCATCTCGGGCGTTGAGTCAAACCTTGCGACCGCTATCCGCACGGCGGTGGTGCTGGTCATGGCGTGGCTGACAGTCATCATCAAGGGCAAGCTCCCGCAGCTCAAAACGCTTGACAAAAAGGAGCTTGGCTTCATCGCCCTCTCGGGTCTTGCGACGGGCGGCTCGTGGCTCTGCTACTACTACGCTATCCAAAACGGCGTCGTGAGCGTGGTGGTGCCGATAGATAAAATGAGCCTGCTGCCCACGGTCATATTCTCATACTTCGTTTTTAAGGAGAAGCTGAGCAAAAAGGCCACCCTCGGCCTCACCCTCATGCTCGCCGGCACCCTCGCCATGGCAATATTTGCATGACAGCAGCTTAATAATGTGTAATGCCTTCCGCAATTGAGTTATTGCGGAAGGCGTTTTGTTTTAACTGATTATCATTATTTCGCTCAATTTTTTTGCCAGCTGTTCTTTTTCTCCGCTGCCGTTTGTTGCAAAACGAATATAGGGGATCTCGCACTTGTTAAGTACAGTATTTTTAACCATGTCGCGCTCGCGCTGAAGCGTCCCACGCTTGTGAAATGTATATCCGTCTACTTCTATCGCCAAAATCGGCTTTTGCGACACTCGATTATAGATAAGAAAATCCAAATGTGTTCCGTCCCTTGTCACGTATTTGCGTTCGCCGTCATTCAAGGAGTCTAAGCCCCGTATTATCATGCGAAGCGGCACATGGCAAGCGATCCTCAATTCCGGCTTGTCAAGTTCTTTTAACGTATCTGTTATCATCGCATATGCAAGGTTCTCGGAATCGAGTTCAGATACTTTTTTGTGTTTCTCCAAATATGCAAGCCGTTCTTTGGTATATTGGCTGTAGAGATAGTCAAACACCGAATACACCTTACTGTCAATGACTGTAAAATTTTGATAATCAATATAGTCTATCAGATCTTTTATATTGCCGTTTCTTTCTTGCTCGTTGCCGGAGGTAACAATGCAGAATTGTTTTTGGGCTCGTGAAACGGCAACATTAAGCAAATATGGATTATCGACAAACTCCGATATTTGATTATCGACCGTCATCATAACGATAGCCTCTTTTTCACGGCCTTGAAATTTATGCACGGTCGCAACGGCTATGCCTTTATCCGTCAGTTGCTCCTTGGCAGCATTTACCTGCTCGTTGTATGGGGCAATAACGCCTATTCCGTCATAGGTGCAGTTGAGATTGGGGAGCACTTCCGTTAAAACTACATCAATCTCCCTTTGGTTCAGATGACCTCTTGCATGGTTCCCTTTCGCTGTGCGAATCGCCGATAAAACATTAGGTTCATTTTTATCCTCGGTCATTATTATGAGCTCACCGCCGTAAAACTTTTGATTGCAGAAATTAATTATCTTGGGATGGCAGCGATAATGTTCTTTCAAAAGAGTATTCGGTGCATTCTCAACGATTTCACAAACCGATTTCAGGAAGCTGCACTCTGCAAAATTATATCCGTGCGGCACATTAAACGCATTAAAGAATTTATCGGAAGCTACGGTCACGGCATCCGTCACGACATTAGGCAGCTGCTTACTGTCGCCGACTATCACGGCATTGAGAGCGTTTGATAGCGCAAGCGCACCTGTGGAAACATCAACCTGAGATGCTTCGTCAACGATAACATAATCAAATCTCGCATTTTTACCCAAACTGCTTCGTGAAGAGAATGTCGTGCTCAGTACAACAGGGTATTCTTTTAGAACGAGGTCGGGGGATTTCCATAAATCCGTTTCATCAAATATCGGGCGCTTCTCTTTCCCGAAATATCGGTGATAAAGTGTGTTCCGTAACCAGCGCATTGAGATTTTGGCACAATTTGACATAAGTTCATCCGATTTGATTTCTTTGAGCCTTTTTTCACTTTCTGATATTTTAGCACCCAGTTCTTTGATCTTTGCACGATAAAAGAAAATTTGCAACGCCGAAACTATGCTCTGAGGCTCCGATTTGTAGGATTCCCAATCCGATATGCCATATAATAAATAATTCCTCAGCTTTACCCAAAGCGAAAATTTCCCATTCTTGTTCAGCATACTTTGGCATTGATACATCAAAGCAATCAAACGGGAAGAAGACAAATTTCTTTTAATCTTCAGCTTGTTATATTGTGCTTGCCCTGTTTCGTCAAGATAATTCGTAAAGTGCAAATACTCTGTTTCAATATCCTTTTTCTCCCGGCAAGCTCTTGCAACTTCACTTTGAAGCACAAATGCTTCATTTAATCTTTGCAATTCTGCGCTGATATTGGCTTCAAAATCCGAGTCGTTGTCTGCATTCCATCCTGCAAAATCCGGATAGTTTTCGCTCAGAGACGCAATAAATTCACGCTTGTTCTGTGAACTTCCGAGCAATGCAGCAACAAAGTCAAGATCATATTTTTTCAGCTTCTCCAGAACATTTGAAATAGCCGAGTTGTTATTTGATACGACCTGTACGGTTTTTCCTCTAATCAGCAGGTTGGCGATTATATTTAATATAGTCTGCGTTTTACCTGTGCCCGGAGGGCCTTCGATTACGCTGATTTGGTTTTCAATCGCATTTTTAACAGCCTCACATTGGCTTAAGTTACAACCGAATGGAAATATTAACGGCCCCGCTTCGTTTTTTCTTGGTTGGAAACTCTCCGGGTCGAGATAAACAGCAAGAGCCGTGCTGTCTTCGACAAAGTCATCTCCGCCTGCTATTGCCTCATATTGCTTTGACAGCAATTTTGTGCCGTCCTCTGCCTTAAGAGTGCACAATTCCGCCGTACACCGTAAATAATCAATAACTTCTTTAGCTCTCTTGCTGTAAAATGCGGATTTGCGAATCGTTAAATCTGTGCCTTTGTAATCTCGTTCCGACCCATTTGCAAAACAAATTCGCCAATAGCTCTCATTCCTGCTGCCGAACACAAAAATCTTTTCAATATCAAACAATTCCCGCCTATTACGTTCAATACGCAAAAGCCGCGGGTCAGGCGTGATGGGGTTCTTTAGCCACGATATGTTATGAGCATTGTAGTGATATGTCTTTTGATTTTTAAATACAATATCATATTGATTCGTCTGACTATTATATTGACAGCTAACTATATTGGGCGTTACGATTTCGCCCGAAGCAATTATCATATTCTCATGCAGATTCATTTGCTTTGCTCCCACCGCAGATATTTATTTATATGAATATTTCTTCTATAAAGATAACATGTTATTTGGCAAAACACAAGATTATTTTCTAATTTAGGGTTGTTTTTTTGTTAGTAACAATGTTTAAAGAGAGTGCAGGTCGAAAATTCTTGACAAAAGAATTAGCGCGTGCTAACATATTATCGAAATTAGTCTGCACTAACATTTTTATCGGAGGATATATGACGCTTGACAAATTAAAGATCGGCCAATCTGCGGTAATTACGGCTGTCGGCGGCGAGGGTGCTCTGCGCTGCCGCCTGCTTGACATGGGGCTTATCCCGAGGACGAGGGTCACGCTGCAAAAGGCGGCGCCCATGGGCGACCCTATCGAGATACGCATAAGGGGCTACGAGCTGACTTTGCGCCTTGAGGACGCAAAAAATATAACTGTCGGCGAGCCCGAAAGCGAGAGGGGGGCTGAGGCGTGATATTCGCTCTTGCGGGCAATCAAAACTGCGGCAAAACCACTCTTTTCAACGCCCTGACCGGCTCGAATCAGCATGTGGGCAACTTCCCCGGCGTGACGGTGGATCAGCGCTTCGGCGACGTGAGAGGGCAGAAAAACTGCAAGGTGGTCGACCTGCCCGGCATCTACTCCCTGCGCCCCTACACGCAGGAGGAGATAGTCACCCGCGACTTTATTATCAATCAGAAGCCCGACGGCATAATCAACATAGTTGACGCAACGAACATAGAGCGCAACCTCTATCTCACCTTGCAGCTACTCGAGCTGCGGGTGCCCTTGGTGCTGGCGCTCAACATGATGGACGAGGTGCGAGCCAACGGCGGCACCGTCGATATCGCCAAGATGAGCGAGCTGCTCGGCATCCCCGTGGTGCCGATAAGCGCCTCAAAGGGCGAGGGCGTGTCGGAGCTGATAGATCAGGCCGTTGCCGTTGCAAAGAATAAACAACTGCCGAGAGTGTGGGACTTCTGCACCTCGGAATCCGCGGTGCACCGCTGCATCCACGCGGTCGTGCATCTGATAGACGACCACGCCAAGCGCGCGGGTCTGCCGTCCCGCTTCTGCGCGACGAAGCTCATCGAGGGCGACCCCGGCATGGCGGACGAGCTGGAGCTTGTCGAGAACGAGCGCGAGCTGCTCGAGCACTGCATAGTCGAGATGGAGACCGAATGCGGGCTTGACCGCAACGCCGCCCTCGCCGATATGCGCTATGACTTCATCGAGGGGGTCGTCGCCGCCTCGGTGGTAAAGGCTCACGAGAGCAAAGAGCACAAGCGCAGCATGGCGATAGACAAGATATTGACCGGCAAATACACGGCGTTCCCCGTGTTTTTCGGCGTGATGTTCCTTGTATTCTGGCTCACCTTCGGAGTTATCGGCTCGACCCTCTCCGACCTGCTGGCAAGCGGCATTGACTCATTCACAAATATCGCCGACCGCGCGCTGACCGCCTACGGCATCAACCCGGTCGTTCACAGCCTGCTGATAGACGGCGTTTTTGCGGGCGTCGGCAGCGTGCTGACCTTCCTGCCGCTCATCGTAGTGCTCTTCTTCTTCCTCTCGATACTCGAGGATACCGGCTATATGGCGAGAGTCGCTTTCGTCATGGACAGGGTATTGCGTAAAATCGGTCTCTCGGGGCGTTCGTTCGTGCCGATGCTGATAGGCTTCGGCTGCTCGGTGCCCGCCATAATGGCGACGCGCACCGTCTCCTCCGACCGCGACCGTAAAATGACGATACTCCTGACGCCCTACATGAGCTGCTCGGCAAAGATACCCATCTACGCCGTGTTTGCGGCGGCCTTCTTCCCGAAGCACAAGGCGCTCGTGATGATCGCCCTGTATGTATTCGGCATCCTGCTCTCGATAATCATGGCGCTGATACTCAAGAACACCGCCTTCAAGGGCAACCCCGTGCCGTTTGTCATGGAGCTGCCGAACTACCGCCTCCCCTCGCCGAAGAGCGTGGCTCTGCTGCTCTGGGATAAGGCGAAGGACTTCCTGCAGCGTGCATTCGGCATAATCTTTGTCGCAACGATAGTTATTTGGTTCCTTCAGAATTTCGACACCCGCCTGAATGTGGTCGAGAACAGCGCGGACAGCCTGCTCGCCATGATAGGCAGGGTCGTTGCCCCGATATTCGAGCCTCTCGGATTCGGCGACTGGAGAGCGGCTACCTCGCTCATCTCCGGCTTCACGGCGAAGGAGGCTGTTATCTCCACCATGGCGGTGCTGCTCGAAACAAATCTTGCTAATCTCGGCGGCACACTCTCGGCGATGTTCACCCCGCTCTCGGCGGTCAGCTTCCTTGTATTCACCCTGCTCTATACCCCGTGCGTTGCGGCGGTCGCTTCTATCCGCCGTGAGCTCGGCTCAAAGATACAGACCGCCGGCGTTGTGATACTCCAGTGCGGCGTGGCGTGGATATGCGCCTTCTTGGTGTTCAGGATAGGGAGCATGATAATATGACCGTCGGCGATTATATAATTCTTGCCGTTATCGCCGCCGCCGTTTTCTTTGCGGTGCGTTCGCTCGTGCGCCAAAGGAAAAGGGGCGGATGCGGGTGCGGCTGCTCCGGATGCAGCGGCTGCCCGATGAACGGTAACTGCTCAAAAGACGATTGCAAAAGGAAATAAAGACAGCAAAAAGCTCCGTCGATCGACGGAGCTTTAACTTTAGCTTATTTTCTGTTTCTGAGCCGCTTATCGCTCTTAACTGCGAGGCGGGTGCCGACGCTCTGGAACACCTGAACGAGGATGATCAGGAAGATGACGGCGAAGATCATTATCAGATATTTATATCTGTAGTAGCCGTAGTTGATGGCTATCTTGCCGAGTCCGCCACCGCCGATTATACCGCTCATTGCGGAGTAACCGAGCACGGTGGTTATCGCTATCGTCGCATTCGAGATGAGCGAGGGGACGCTCTCGGGTATCATGACCTTGACGATTATCTGGAACGGCGAAGCGCCCATGCTCTGCGCCGCCTCGATTATGTTGGGGTTGATCTCTCTGAGGCTGCCCTCAACGAGCCTTGCGATGAACGGGAACGCCGCAATGACGAGCGGCACCACCGACGCGGGAGTGCCGACGACCGTGCCGACTATCAGCCTTGTGAGCGGGAACACCATTATCATCAATATGAGGAACGGCACCGAGCGCAGCAGGTTGATTATCACATTCAGCGCATGGAGCAGGCCCTTGGGGACCCTGATTATCTTGTTGTTTTCGCCCGCGACGAGCAGCACTCCGAGGGGCAGGCCGATGATGGCCGCAAAGAAGGTCGAAAGCACGGTGACATAGACGGTCTCCCATATTGCGAGCGGGAACTGCTCACGCAGGACTTTGAGCGCCTCCTGCACCGGCTCCGAAGCCAAATACTCACTTATCATCGCTTGTCACCTCCTCAACATAGATATCGGGAATTCTTGTAAGGTAAGCGATCGCCCTCTCAAGCTCCGCTCTGCCGCCGGGAATGCCGAGCAGCATATTGCCGTAGGCTTTTTCGCCTATCGAGCGGGTGGACGCCGAGAGGATGCTCGCCGCTATATTTTCGTCGATAGCCATCTGAGCTATCAGCGGGGTCTTGGTGGCGTTTGAGCCGTTGAATACTATACGCACGACGGTCTCGTTGTCGGCGACGACGGCGTCCTGATCATAGCCGTCGGGGTAGACAAGAGCCTTTGCTGCCTTGGATTTCGGGGCGGAGAACACATCGCTGACCGCTCCCTCCTCGGCGACTGTGCCGTTATCGAGGATAGCGACTTTGGTGCATATCTGCTCAACGACGCTCATCTGATGAGTGATGACTATCACGGTGATGCCGAGCCTGTCGTGAATATCGCGGATAAGCGAGAGAATGGACTGCGTTGTCTGCGGGTCAAGGGCACTCGTTGCCTCGTCGCAGAGCAATATCTTCGGGTGGGTCGCAAGCGCGCGGGCAATAGCCACTCGCTGCTGCTGGCCGCCCGAGAGCTGCGCCGGGTAGCTCTTGAGCTTGTCGCCGAGACCGACGATCTCGAGCAGCTCGGTCGCTCTCTTGACCGCCTCGGACTTTTTGACCCCCGCAAGCTCCAGCGGGAAGCAGACGTTTCTGAGACAGTTCCTCTGCATGAGCAGGTTGAAGCCCTGGAATATCATCGTGATATTCCTGCGCTGCTCCCTGAGCTGATACTCGGTGAGCGTGCTCATGTCGCGCCCGTCGATTATGACCTTGCCCTCGGTCGGGCGCTCGAGCATATTGATGCAGCGCACAAGAGTGCTCTTGCCTGCGCCGCTCATGCCGATGATGCCGTATATCTCGCCGTCCTCTATCTTGAGCGAGACATCGTGCAGGGCGTCGAAATTGCCATCGGCGGTGGGGAACGTCTTAGTTAAGTGCTGAATTTCAATCATTATCCATAACTCCCGAAAGGGAATAACGCCGCCCGATAACAGCCGGCATTATTCCCGTAGATTTTAAGGTATCTTATTTGTTAAGAGCGTCAAGGGTGGTCTGCTTGCCGCCGTAGAGACCCATCGGCTCAACGTGAACGGTCAGCACGGAGACGATGTGAGTGCCGTTCTGAGCGTTGAAGTCGTCAAGATACGGAGTGTGCTGGAAGTAGTTGGCGTCGACCTCGCCGCTGTCAACCACGTTGTTGGGCTGGACATAGTCGGTGAATTCGAGGATCTTAAGAGTGATGCCTTTTTCGGCAAGGATCTCCTTGGCAACTGCAAGGATCTCTGCGTGCGGTGTGGGGGAAGCGGCAACGCTTATCTCCTGACCCTTGAGTGCGTCGTAGTCAACGGTAGCGTCGAAGCCGTCGCCGGGATTCTCGACCACGCTGATGACAGCGCCTTCATACTTGCTGTTGATAAAGTCGGCGACCTTCTTGCTCTCGAGAGCGGCCTTGAGCGCCTTTATCTTGGGGGTATTCTCGTTGCCTTCCTTAACAGCAAGGATGTTGCCGTAGGAGGAAGCGGAGTCCTCGATAAGGAGAGAATCCTTAACGGGGTTGAGGTTTGCGGGTATAGCATAGTTTGAGTTGATAACAGCGTAATCGACATCCTTAAGGACGTTGGGGAGCTGAGCTGCCTCGACCTCGTTGAACTTAATGTTCTTGGGGTTCTCGGCGATATCGTTGACGGTGGCGGTGATGCCTGCGCCCTCCTTGAGCTTGATGTAGCCGTTTGCCTGAAGAAGCAGCAGCGCTCTGGCTTCGTTGGTGGCGTCATTGGGGACTGCGATGGTGATAGACTGACTCTGAGTATCGGAGCAGCCCGCAAATATTGCGAGTGCGAGGACAGCGATGAGTAATACGGAAACTATTTTTTTCATTTCAATTCGACCTTTCAAAATTAATATTTATTCAGTTTAACGAGTATACCGTAAGTCAGCGGCACATTCGCCCGAATCTGAAATTAGCTCTTACAAGCTCTTCAAAGCAGCTTATCATGGTGAAAACCTCCGCAAGAATAAAAATAACCGGGAGCCTCCGACGAAGTTCCCGGTTAAAAGCAAATCAATTGGAGCTCGAGCTTATCGAGCTGCTTTTAATGAAGAACGTGCCGGATTTTTGGCAATAGTCATCATGCACATGCGAAACTCGCCGCACATGCCCATAATGCACATAGTCGCAATTGCCTTTCTCACGGTGACATTCTCCTTTCATGCGAAATACCTATCAAATAGGTTGGTGTTATAGTAGCATACGCGCACGCATTTGTCAACCCGTTTTATGTATTTTCATACATTTATGCAATAAATCGGCCGATCGACCACGCAAATAAGGGCAAATCCACTAAAACGCTTTATACATTATATATAGAACGGCGAAAAGGTTTTGCTAAACGAAAGTATACCACACCCCGCTCCGATAGTCAATGCCCCGCAGCAGTAGGTTGATATTTAGACAGAATAAATGACTTTGAAAGCCGCATTGAGCAAAAAAACGGGGCTGTCGGATAGGTGACAGCCCCGGGGGTAATTGCCAAATGGGATTATTTATTGAGATTGAACCAATGGTGGAAGTGCTTATGGAGCCAGGGAAAGAGGATGTTGGTGCCGATATTGCCGAAGATGATGAATCCAAACACCATTATATTTGATTTCAGATGAAAAAGCAAGGTGAAAAACGACTTTCACAAAAAACTGATGTGCCCCCTGTCAAGTAGACAGTGAAAAAACAAATCACCGTGAGACGTCATACTGTGCCCACGCTATGCAGAAAGGAAAATTTAAAAGAAAAAGCCGAGGCGGGGAGCCTCGGATTTTTCTCGTATAAAACGGGGGGACAAAAGATGGTAGTGATCAAATTATTTAGACGCCTGTTTGGAGTACTTGGTGAGATAAACAACTCTCATCAGCAGAGCCTCGACAGGGTTGATCGCCTTTGCCTTGCCGAATATCTTGGTGCCCAGCAGGGTAAGGCAACTCTTGCTCATTATCATATCGACCGCCTGAGCGTCGCCCTCGACAGCGCCGCAGCAAAGAGCGCCGAGATCCTTGACAAGGACGGCATTCTTGCCTTTGAGCGCCTTGGCGCATTTGTCGATACTTGCGATCTTGACCTTGGGGCCGCAGATCTGAGCAAAGTCATCAAGCAGAGGCTTCATATTTTTGCCGAGCCTTGAAACTGCGGCGACCTCGCTTGAAGTGTTGTGGATTATATAATTGAATGACGGGTAGGCAAGGTAAACGCTGCGGTGAGCGTCCGCCGACGGCGCAAGTGCCTTGTCAGCCTCGCCGGTCTTGAGATCCATTGACGCAACGGAACCGTCGCCCTTATTGGTAAGGGTGATCTTTCCGTCGTCTCTGTTACAGCTACTATTATACAACAAAGATTCATCAATTTCAACAGTTTTTTTGGATTTTGTAATCCTATCTGCAATTTTCGTACAGAAGTCATTTAAATTGTCCGCTTTTATGCCGAGCTTCTCCTTTGCGGAGTTCAGAAGGTACTCCGTGCTGAGCTTTTCAAGCGTCTCTGCCACGGCGAACGCCTCTGCGCTGTCCCTGCCGAAGCAAAGAGCGCCGTGGTGAGCCATGATAACGGCCTTTGAGGGGCTGAGCCTGAGCGCCTTCGTGACGCCCTTGCGCAGCTTCTTTGTGCCGGGCAGGCCGTATGAGCCGATGAGGATCCTGTCGCCGATGAGCTTCTTTGCCTCGCCGGTGACGGTCTCAATGCCGCTGCGGAGCGCACTGATAACGGAGGCGACCTTCTGGTGGGTGTGGATAACGAAGCCCGCCCCGGGATACTCCTTATAGACCTCTGCGTGAATACCCTTCTCGGAGGACGGCTTGACGCCGCCGCTCCATTCGAGGGAATCTATTGCAACTTCAACGATATCGTCGGGGGTAAGGCCGATATAGGGCTTGCCGCTCGGGGTGATGACAAAGGTCTTGTCATCCACACGGCAGCTCACGTTGCCCCAAGTCCTTGCGATAAGGCCGGACTCGACCAGCTTCTCACCCGCCTCGATAACGAGCTTTTTAGCAGTCAAAACATCCATGATAGTTTTCCTTTCGGCTTATCAGCCAAGGCAGGTAACGTTTGAGAATACTCTGTCGAAGGCTGCGAGAGCTTCGTCGATCATCTCGGGAGTGTAAGCAGCGCTGGTGTAGAGGCGGCTGCCTGCAAGCGTTACAAGGCCCTCTGCCATGTAGGCAGCGCCCATGTGCTCCATTTCCTTCTTGCGGGCGTTGGTAGCATTGAGCACGCCGGGGATGGTCCAAGGCTTGCTCCAATTGATGGAGAAGTGCATGGTGCCGACGGTCTCAAGATGGCAGATAGAGCCCTGGTTAAATGCAACGAAGGGAAGATCGTGCTTCTTGATAAGCTCCTGGAGACCTGCGGTGATCCTGTCGCCCATGAGACCGGCCTTGTAGCAGGCGTCGGCCTTCTCCAGCTCCTCGAGCATGGTGTAGCCGGCAACGCAGCTGAGCGGGTTAGCGGACATGGTGCCGCCGCAGAACGCCTTATGTATCTTCTGCGAACCGTCAAGGCCTGCGCCGAGATACTTCATGTATTCTCTCTTGCCGCCGAGTCCGCCTGCGCCGGGGTAGCCGCCTGCGACGACCTTGCCGAATACGGTCAGGTCGGGCGAAACGCCGAAGTAGCCCTGAGCGCCGTTCATGCTGACTCTGAATGCGGTAACGACTTCATCGAATATAAGCAGTGCGCCGTACTTGCGGCAAAGGGTCTCGACGCCCTTGCAGAAGTTCTTGTCAACGGGTCTGGTGCCGCTCTCGGGGCCGACGGGCTCGAGCATAACGGCAGCGGTGCCGCCCTTGAGTCTGTTTGCGCGGAGCTTTCTCTCAAGGTCGTTCAGGTCGCCGGGGAAGAATTCCTCGGTGTCCCTGAAGCAGAAGCGGGGAACGCCGTGAGCCTGAGTCCACTTCGTGCCGGGGATGCGGATGCCGTAGCCGAGCTGATCGCTCCAGCCGTGATAAGCGCCGCCCATCTTAAGTATCTTCTTTTTGCCGGTGGCAAGGCGAGCGACACGGATAGCGGTCATGCAGGCCTCGGTGCCCGAACCGAGCATACGGAACATATCAACATTGGGGATAAGGTCGACTATCTTCTTGCCGAGCTTGTACTCATACTCGTGGAAAAGGCCGGTGGACGGGCCGCAGGTGTTGAGCAGCTCGATGACCTTCTCACGCACTGCGGGGGGATTGCTGCCCAAAACGGTGGGGCCGCCCGCCTGCAGGAAGTCAAAGTATCTGTTGCCGTCGATATCATAGAGATATGCGCCCTCAGCCTTGGTAAAGACGAGGGGGAACGGATAGTTGAAAGCGAGGTTGTGCTGAACGCCGCCGGGAATGACCTGCTTTGCTTCCTCGATCATCTTCTTCGAGGTCGGGCACTTCTTCTCAAAATACTCGGAGCAGTAATTCTCAAGAGCTTCAGGCTTGATCGAATAGATAGGCTTCTTAATAAGTGCGTCAAGCTGCTTAGTAACAAGCTGAGCGTCGGGGTAATTGATGATTCCGTGGTTAGCCATTTTCTTCTTCCTCCTGAAACAGTTTATTTAATATTAAACCAAGTTTATTATAGCACAAAGGTTTCCGTTATTCAAGCCCTAGTTTTTTTGCCATTTCGGCAGTTTTAAGCTCGAGCAGCTTTGAAACACCCTCCTCCTGCATGGTGACGCCGTAGAGCATATCGGCCTCGTCCATGGTGCCTCGGCGGTGGGTGATGAGGATGAACTGAGTGCTGCCCGTCATGCCCCTGACATATTGGGCGTAGCGTGTGACGTTGACGTCGTCCAGCGCAGCCTCGACCTCGTCAAAGATGCAGAACGGCGCGGGAGTGACCTTGAGGATAGCGAAAAGCAGCGCGATCGCCGAGAGTCCCTTTTCGCCGCCGGAGAGCAGGTCGATATTCTGCACGTTCTTGCCCGGGGGCTGCACCCTGATGTTGATATTGCATTCGAGCACGTCCTGCGGGTCGTCGAGCACAAGCTCCGCCTTGCCTCCGTCGAAAAGATCCTTGAAGGTCTCGGTGAAATTATTGTTGATGCGCCTGAACTGCTCCCTGAATCTCTCGGCCATCTTGCCCGTCAGCTCGTCGATGAGCTTGACAAGCTCGGCCTTGGATTCCTCGATGTCGCTTATCTGGCCGCTCATGTATTCGTATCGCTCGGATACCTCTTTGTATTCCTCGACCGCGCCGACATTGACGCTGCCGAGGGCTCTTATCTTGCCCTTTATCTCCTGCAAAGTGCGCTGCGCCTTCGGGATATCCTCGGGCACCACGCCGACCTCTTCGGCCTCGCGCAGGGAGAGCTGATATTCGTCATAGAGCTTGTTGCGGGCCGTCTCCAGCTCCCTTTGGAGCGATTCCTTGCGCTCCTCGAGCCTTGCAACCTCGCCGCTGAGCTTCTCGCGCTCGGAGGTCATCTCCCTCTCCTTTGAGCGCAGCGCCGTGCTCTGAGCCTCGACGCCGGAGCGCTTGCCGATAAGCTCCTCTATCTTCTCGCGGGTCTTGACGGCATTTTCCCTGAGAGCTGCCGCCTCCTGCTCAAGCTCGCGAATGCCCGCCTCGGTCTGCTCATTGCTAAGCCGAATGGCCTCTATCTCGTCGGAGAGAGTGCCCGCGCGGCGGCTGTACGTCTCTTTTTGCTCAAGGCAGCTTTGGATCGTCTCCTTGCACGCCTCGATATCCTTGTGGAGAGCCACTATCTCGAGGTTCAGCGAATTCTGAACCGCTGCGGATTCCTCACGCAGCCTGTCGATCTCTTCTCTGCGCTCGTCAAGCTCGCTTATCTTCGCGGAAAGCTCCTCGCCCTCGGCGGTAAGCTGAGCTATGCGTTCATCAGCCCTCTGCTCCGCGGCGTGCGCCTCTTTGATGCGCTCCGCGGCGGCGGATTTCTCGCTCTCAAGCTCCTCTATCTGACCGCTTGCGGCGGCGTATCTGTCGCTGACGAGCTTCAGCTCGCTCTCGGCTCTGATGATAGCCTCCTGGGTCTTGATAAGCTCCGCTTCGGAGGCTTCAAGCTCCGCTTGGACGTTTGCGACCTCCTCGGAGAGCGTTTTGTAGGCGCTCTGCCTGTCGCCGAGCTGCTTTTCGAGAGCCGCCACGGTCTCGCGCAGCGCCTCGATCTCGGTCATTCTGCTCAGGAAGCCCGTGCCCGAGCCTCTGGAGCCGCCCGTCATGGAGCCGCCCGCATTGAGCACCTGACCGTCGAGGGTAACTATCTTGAAGCGGTAGGAATATTTCTTTGCCATCGCTATACCGTTGTCGATGTTGTCGACCACCGCCGTCCTGCCGAGCAGGGAGCCGATGATGCCGGCATATTTCGGGTCAAAATCGAGCAGCTTATCCGCCATATCGACGAAGCCCTCGCAATTCGCAAGCCCGTTCTCGGTGAACGGTCTCGCCTTGACGGAGGTAAGCGGCAGGAAGGTCGCCCTGCCCGCCCGATTTTCTTTTAAGTAATTTATCGCCCTTTTTGCGGCGTTTTCGTCGTCGGTGACGATATTCTGTATCGCCGCGCCGAGAGCCGTTTCGATCGCCACGGCGTACTCAGGCGTTGCGGTTATAAGCTGTGAAAGAGTGCCGTGAATGCCCCTGAGAGCGCCCCTCTTGGACTCTCTGATGACCTTCTGAACGCTGCCGGCGTAGCCGTCAAGGTTCTTTTCGAGGTCGTCGAGCATTTTGATCCTTGCGTTTTTCTGATATATGTCGAGGTTCGCCGCCTCCAGCTCCTTACGGAGCTTCTCGACCTTGCCCGCACGGGAATCAATTATCATCCTGTAGCCGTCGAGGGCGTTTTCGTGCTCCGCCGCCTCGTCCCTGAGCTTTCTCAGGGCGTTCTCAGCGGAAGCTTTCTCCGCCGAGAGAGCTTCGAGGGCGTCGCTGCGGGAGGACATTGCCTCGTTTATCGCGTCTATTCGGGCTGCAAGCTCTCTCGCCGCCGAAACTGCCGTCGAGCGCTCGACCCTGATATCCGCAAGCTGCATTGCCGAGGCCGCGGCCTTGTCGCCGAGAGCCTTTGCCTGCTCGCTGTTCTCGCTGTTGCGGCTGAGCAGCTCGCCGAGCTTTTGCAGCTCCGCCGCAAGGGCTTCGCGCTTCTCGGCTGCCTGCGCTTCTTTTTGAGCCGCCTCGTTCTGAGCCTGCTCTATCCTGCGGTCGGTCTCCGCCGCGAATTTCTCGCTGTCGCCCATGTCGGCGGTGATGCGCTCGACGGTCTGGCGGTTGTGCTCGATGGTGTTGCGCTCAACGGCTATCCTGCCGTCGATGACCGCCGCCTGCTCCTCGCTGTCGGATATCGCAGACCTCAGCCGCTCGATCTCAAGGGTGATATCCTGCCCCTCCTTGATGGAGGCCTCTATCTCCTCGATGAGCTTAACGAGCTGCGTTTCCGTCTCGTCATACTGCGCCGTCGCGACCGAGAGCTTGTGCTCCTGCTCGCGCAGGCCGTTCTTTGATTTATCTATCGTATGTAACCACAGGCCGATCTCGAGAGTTTTCTTCTCGTCGGCAAGGGCAAGGAATTTTATCGCTTTCTCGCTCTGAGTTTTGAGCGGGCCTATTCTGCCCTCCAGCTCCGAGAGGATATCTCTGAGCCTTACCAAATTCTCCTCCGCCTGCTCGAGCCGCCTTGTTGCGTCGGCGCGGCGATAGCGGAAGTGCGAGATGCCCGCCGCCTCCTCGAGCATATCCCTGCGCTGAGTGGAACGGGCGGAGACAAGATCGGCTATCCTGCCCTGACCGACCATCGAGTAGCCGTCACGGCCGAGACCCGTATCCATAAACAGCTCGTGGATGTCGCGCAGCCTGCACGCCTCGCCGTTGATGAGATACTCGCTCTCTCCCGAGCGGTAGTAGCGGCGGGTGACGGCGACCTCATCCTTGTCGCAGCCGTTGAGGCTGCGGTCGGTGTTGTCGAGCCGCAAGGTCACCTCGGCGTAGCCCAGCGCCTTACGCTGGCTCGTGCCGCCGAAAATGACGTCCTCCATCTTGGCGCCTCTGAGGGTCTTGGTCGATTGCTCGCCCAGCACCCATCGCACGGCGTCCGAAATATTGCTCTTGCCCGAGCCGTTGGGGCCGACGACGGCGGTTATTCCTCTGCCGAACTCCAGCACGGTCTTATCGGGAAAGGATTTGAATCCCTGCATTTCAAGCGCTTTTAATATCATCTGATTACCTGACCTTTATCCGCAGCCTGCCCCGGCAGAGCCGCAGCGTCTACTTCGTATTTTTTAAGTCCTTCACGGCATTTCACCATGCAGTCCCAGCCCCGCTCACGCAGAGCGATAATGTTGCATTTGCGCTGCCCCGTCATCTTGGAATTTTCGCCCGGCGCAACGCTGAGCAGGTATCGCCCCGTGGGCAGCCCGCCGAGCCTTTCGAGCGCAGCATTGAGATAAATGCGTCCCTCGCAAAGCTCCCTGAGTGCAGGGTGATAAGCCCCCGCAACGAAGCCCTCCTCGACCCCGCCGCCGGAATGCAGCCCCACTCTGATGACCTTTATGCCCGCATTCTCAAACATCGGGATGAGCTTTGAACACAGCTCGACCGTCTCGGGCAGCCCCTTGGGCTTGAATTCGCCGCTCTCGGCAAGCTCGCAAAGGCGGGTGCCTCTGAGCACGACGGTGGGATATATCCTGACCGTGTCGGGGTGCATTTCAACTATCCGACGGGCGGTCTCGATGCTGTCCGCATCCTCGGAGCCGTAAAGCCCCGTCATCATTTGCAGCCCCGTCTCGAAGCCGTAGCCCCTGAGCATTGCGTGCGCAGCCTCAACGTCGGCAGCGGTGTGACCCCGCTCGTTCATCGTGAGCACGCGATCGCTGAGGCTCTGAGCGCCCAGCTCCACCGCCGTAACGCCGTAGCGTTTGAGAATTTCGCAGATCTCGGGGTCAATGCCGTCCGGCCTTGTGGAGAGGCGAATGCCCTTGAAAATGCCCTTTGAGACATATTCGTATGCCGCCTCAAGGAGCGAAATCATGTAGCCGCGCTCCACCATAGTGAAGCTGCCGCCGAAAAACGCTATCTCGCCGCCCGCCGCCTCGCTCTCGCTGAGCGACTTTATCGCCGTGGCCGCCGCCTCGTGTACCTGCGCCGCCGTTATCTCGACGGTGCTGCCCGATATGCTCCGCTGATTACAGAATGAGCAGGTGTGCGGGCAACCCTTGTGAACTACAAAGAGCGCAACGTTGATATGCTTCATTTTATACCCATAAGCTCCAGCGCTTCCTTGGCCGCGTGCTGCTCGGCGAGCTTCTTGCTCCTGCCGACGCCCCTGCCGATGACATTGCTGTTAAGGTGAACTTCAACATTGAAGCTCTTGGCGTGGTCGGGGCCGCTCGAGCCGGTGAGCACATATTCGACATGCTCCTCCGGGTTGCGCTGAACTATCTCCTGAAGGATGGTTTTATAATCCTTCGTCTCCTTTATACTGTCATTCCTTGCCACAAAGCGCAGAGCCAGCTTGCTCGCTTCCTCCAGCCCGCCGTCAAGGTAGACTGCGGCGAGCACCGCCTCAAAGGCGTCCGCAAGGATGGAGGGCTTCTCTCTGCCGCCCATGTGAAGCTCGCCCTTGCCGAGCAGCAGCGCCGAGCCGATATCAAGCTCCCTTGCAAAAACGCAAAGGGCATTTTCACAGACCTTGGCGGCTCTGTGCTTGGTCAGCTCGCCCTCGGGGAAGTCGTAATTCCTGTAGAAATACCCCGCCGAGATGAAGCCGAGCACCGAATCGCCGAGGAATTCCAGCCGCTCGTTGCAGACCGTGCCCGCACCCTTCTCATTCGCATATGACGAGTGGGTCAGCGCAGTCCTGAGCAGGGAGATATCCTTGAAGTGATAGCCCAGGTTGTTTTGCAGTGCCTCAAATTTTTCGTCCATAGTATTCTTCCTTATCCGATCGATTCTTCGATCATATCCGCAAGCTCGGAGACGGAGATGCCGGTGTCGATCTCCTCGGCAAATTCCGTTTCAAACTCGCTTTCGAGCGAGAGGACAAGCTCCTCAAGCTCGGCGTCGTCGTTGATAAATTCATAGAGCGGCGCAGATCCGTCGACCTCGTCCTCGCTGAATCCGAATTCTTCGCAGATCATGGAAATCAATTTCTCAAGGATCATTATAAAACCTCCGTTTAGTCCTTTGCAATTTGATTTTTCAGACTGTTCAGTCCTCTGTCGGCGAGCGCCTCATAGCGCTGCCGCTTATCTCTGATCTTTGTCTCAAGCCCGGGCAGCAGGCCGAAGCTCGCGCCCATCGGCTGGAAATCCTTGACGCTGCCGTCGCTGATATAGCGGGCGAGCGCCCCCGTCATGGTGTCGCACGGCGGTATGAATTCCTCCCTGCCCTCGATGAGCCTCGCCGCATTGATGCCTGCGAGTATGCCGGAGGAGGCGGACTCCATATAGCCCTCGACTCCCGTTATCTGCCCGGCGAAGAAAAGCCCCTCTCGCGCCTTGAAGCCGAAATTCGCCCCGAGCAGCCTCGGCGAATCAATGAAGGTGTTGCGGTGCATCACGCCGTAGCGCACGAACTCCGCATTTCTCAGAGCGGGTATCATCGAAAATACCCTCTTTTGCTCGCCGAATTTCAGATTTGTCTGGAATCCGACGAGGTTATACATCGTGCCCGCCACATTCTCCTTGCGGAGCTGCAGATTGGCCCACGGGCGGTGACCCGTCTTGGGGTCGACAAGCCCCGCCGGCTTCATCGGGCCGAAGCGGATGGTGTCGTGACCCCTCGAAGCCATGACCTCGATGGGCATACAGCCCTCATAAACGCCCTTTCGCTTGTCGAATTCGTGGGTCGGGGCGCACTCGGCGTTGATAAGCGCCTCATAGAACGCCTCGTACTCCTCTTTGTTCATCGGGCAGTTGATATAATCGTCCGGCTCGCCCCTGTCGTATCTCGACTGCATGAAGGCGTGCTCCAGGTCGATGCTTTCAGCGGTCACGATGGGCGCGGCGGCGTCAAAAAAGCTGAGGCTCCCGCCGCAAAGCTCCCTTATCCGCTCCGATAGAGCGGGCGAAGCGAGCGGGCCGGCGGCTATGATGACCACCCCGTCGGGTATCTCGGTCACTTCCTCACGCACGAGCGTTATTTCTTTTCTCGAAAGTATCTTTTCCGTCACAAGGGCGGAGAATTTATCTCTGTCCACGGCGAGAGCGCCTCCCGCCGGCACGGCGGTAGCCTTGGCGCATTCAACACAGAGCGAGCCGAGCAGCTCCATCTCCGCCTTGAGCATACCCGCGGCGCAGCCGAGGCGGGTCGCCTTGAAGGAATTCGAGCAAACAAGCTCCGCCAGACCCTCGCTCGAGTGAGCGGGCGAATATCTGATTGGCTTCATCTCGTAAAGCTCGGTCTCTATGCCTCTCTCGGCAAGCTGCCACGCCGCCTCAACGCCGGCAAAGCCCCCGCCGATGATCTTGACCTTATTCATTGCTCTTTTTCTTCCCCGCCGATCTCTCGTAGCCGCAGCCCGCCGTCATGCACACCAGCTTGCCGCCCTTCTTCTTGAAGAGCGCCTTGCCGCACTTCGGGCAGTTCTCGCCCGCCGGGGGATCCCAGCTCATGAAGTTGCACTTAGGCCAGCTTGAGCAGCCGTAGAAGACGTGGCCTTTCTTGGACTTTCTCTCAATGATATCCGAGCCGCACTCGGGGCACTTCGCGCCGGTGTTGAGGATGAGCGGCTTTGCGTTCTTGCACTCGGGGTAGCCCGGGCAGGCAAGGAATCTGCCGTATCTGCCGGTCTTGATGACCATCATCCTGCCGCACTTCTCGCACGGGATATCGGTCGTATCCTCCTCGAGCTGGATCTTGACGTTCTTCATCTCCGCCTTCGCCTTGTCGAGGGTCTTTTCAAAATCGCCGTAGAATTCGTCGAGCATCTTGACATAATCGGCTTCGCCGCAGCCGACCTTATCGAGATTCGTCTCCATCTGGGCGGTGAACTTGGTGTTGACTATCTTGGGGAATTTCTCCTTGAGCAGCCCCGTGGTGGCGCAGCCCAGCTCCGTGGGCACAAGCTGCTTCTGCTTGCGCTGGACGTAGCCCCTCTTGATTATCGTCGAGAGGATCGCCGCATAGGTGCTCGGGCGGCCGACGCCGTTCTCCTCAAGCTCCTTGATGAGCGAGGCTTCGGTGTAGCGGGCGGGCGGCTGAGTGAAATGCTGAGCCGAATTCAGCTCGCGCAGCTTGAGCTTCTCCTGCGCCTTTATCTCGGGCAGAGCGCCCTTATCCGTCTCCTCCTCGGGGAGGTCGTAAAGGCGGGTGAAACCGTCGAATTTTATCGAGTAGCCCGCCGCCGTGAATATGCAGAATTCGTCGCTGTCGGGTTTTGACGCTTTTATCTCCGCCTTGACGGTATTCTGAACGCAGCTCGCCATAAGGCTTGCGATAAATCTCTTCCAGATGAGGCTGTAGAGCTTATACTGGTCGGAGGTGAGGCTGCCCTTGACCTGCTCCGGGGTGATGGAGGGCACCGACGGCCTTATCGCCTCGTGGCCGTCCTGAGCGTTCGCTCTCGATTTATAATATACGGGCTTCTCCGGCAGATATTCTTTGCCGTAGGCCTGTGCAATATACTGATTACCCGCCGCTCTCGCTTCCTCGGATATCCTGAGCGAATCGGTTCTCATGTAGGTTATCAGACCGAGGGTGCCGTGATCCTTGACGCTGACGCCCTCGTACAGCTCCTGCGCCGCTCTCATCGTGCGCTCCGCCTGGAAGCCGAGCTTCCTTGAAGCCTCCTGCTGGAGGGTGGAGGTGATGAACGGCGGCGAGGGATTCTTTTTCCTCGTGCCCTTTTTGACCGACGCCACTTCGTATTCGGCGCCCTCAAGGCGGTCGAGGTAGCCCTGAGCCTGCTCGGCGTTCGCTATTTTGACCTTGCCCTTCTCATCGGCGTAGAGCGAGGCGGTGAAGGTCCTGCGCTGGGCGTTGGCGAGCTTCGCTTCTATCTCCCAATATTCGTCGGGGACAAAGGCATTTATCTCCTCCTCACGGTCGACTATCAGCCTGACCGCAACGCTCTGCACTCTGCCTGCGGAGAGGCCGCGCCTTATCTTCTGCGACACAAACGGGCTGAGGCGGTAGCCCACGAGGCGGTCGAGGATACGCCTTGCCTGCTGAGCGTTGACAAGGTCGAGGTTGACCTGCTTCGGGTGCGCCATGCCGTTTGCGATGCCGGTCTTGGTTATTTCGTTGAAGGTGACTCGGTTCTTGCTCTTGAGGTCAAGGCCGAGCACCGTCGCCAGATGCCACGATATCGCTTCCCCCTCGCGGTCGGGGTCGGCTGCGAGATAGACTGCGTCGCTGGCGGCGACTTTATCCTGAAGCTCCTTGACGAGCTTTTCTTTCCCCTTGATGAGGGCATATTTCGGAGCGAAGCCGTTTTTGACGTCAACGCTGAGCTTCGCTGCGGGCAGATCCCTGATATGACCCTTGGAGGCAACGACGTCGTAGTCTTTGCCGAGATATTTCTTGATAGTGTTCGCCTTGGCGGGCGACTCAACTATAACGAGCTTAGACATTAATTTTTCTCCTGTCAGCTTATTTAAGAATATAATTTCTGCCGTCGGTCTGCTCGATAAGCCCGAGCAATTCGAGCCGCATGAGCGCCGAGAGCACTTTGGACGGGCCGAGCCCGCTCTGAGCCGCCATATCGTCGGGGTGCAGCGGCTCCTCCCCGAAAAGATTATAGACCGTAAGCGTCTCACGGTCAAGTGCCGACGGGGGTTCTTTTTTAATTTTTACGGGTTTTGCCTGCTTCGGCGGCTGAGTATCGGGCTTTGTCACGCGGATACGGGCGATATCGACCCTGTCGGGGTACATCGCCGCATACGGAGCGAGGATATCCGCGGCGTTCGTGACCGCCCTTGCGCCGTCCATTATCAAGCGGTTGACGCCCATATATGCGCTGGCAAGCACGCTGCCGGGGATGGCAAAGACCTCGCGCCCCTGCTCACTCGCCCTCTTGGCGGTTATGAGCGAGCCGCTTTTTTCGCCCGCCTCGACCACGAGCACGCCGTGGCTGATGCCCGAGATTATCCTGTTCCTTATCGGGAAGGTGGTGCGTGAGGCAGTCGAAAGCGGGGTGAATTCGCTTATCAGAGCGCCCGTCTCCCTTATACGGCGGCGCAGCGGCTCATTATCGCGCAGATAATCGCACCCAAGCCCGCAGCCCATGACGCAGACCGTGACTCCGCCCGCCGCGACAGCTCCCTCGTGGGCGGCGCTGTCAATGCCGAGAGCGCCTCCGCTGATGACGGCTGCCCCCGCCGAGGCAAGGTCGCCCGCTACGGTGCGCGCAATGCAGGCGCTGTCATATGACGGCTGCCTCGTGCCGACTATCCCGATGGATATTTTGTCCTTTATCCTCGAAATATCCCCGTCTACATACAAAACAAGCGGCATATCCGCCAGCCTTTTAAGCTCCTCGGGGTAATCCGCGTCGGTTGGGATGCATATCTCCCAGCCGTTTTTGGTGCAGACCTTTATCGCCGTCTCCGCGTCGGAGAGCTTTGTCTTATCAAGCCGCTCAAGCTGCCTGCGGGTGAAGACTCCCGCCGTCATGCGCTCGGCGTCATCCGCAAAATACAGCTTCTCCGGCTCGGGAAAGGCGCTGAGTATCTCATCGACCCTTGCGCCCGCTCCGAGAGCTTGGGAGAGCCATATCCAATACTTTTTATCGCTCATCTTTTCAGCTCCCATGCCAGAATGGCGGATGCGGCGGCGGCGTTGAGCGATTCGGCTCTGCCGCCCATCGGTATGGTTATCCTCTTGCGGCAGGCGGCTATCGCGCCGTCGCTCAGACCCGACCCCTCGTTACCCACGCAGCAGACGACTCCGCCGCTTTTATCGACGTCTCTGATATCCTCGGCGTCGCGGCTCGGCACGGAGGCGAGGGTCAGCATCCCCGCTTCGTTCGCCTCGGCGAGCACGGCGGGCAGGTCGGCGGTCTCCGCCACATACATACGCAGCAGCGAGCCCATCGAAGCCCTCAGCGCCTTGGGATTATAAATATCGCAGCCGCCGCTGACGAGCAGCCCGTCAATGCCTATCGCCTCGGCGCTCCTGCATATCGCACCGAGATTTGACGGATCCTGTATGTTCTCAAGCGCCAGATATTTGCCGCCGGGCGTCAGGCCGAAGCCGCTCGCCGCCCTCTGCATACGGCAGATGCAAAAAACTCCCTGCGGATTCTCCGTGCCCGAGAGCTTTTGCGAGACCTCGGCGCTTATTTCATAGCATATGCCGCTCACCGGCTTTATGCTCTCGATATATTCGGGATATTTCCACAGCGCCTTTGCCGTGAAGAACGCCGCCGATATTTCAACGCCCGTCTGCGCCGCGTCGGAGCAGAGCCTCGCCCCCTCGAGCAGGAATTCCCCTCTTTCACGGCGGAACGAAGCGCTCTCGGCAAGGTGAGAGGCGTATTTGATTTTTTCGTTGGTGCGGGCAGTTATCTTTTCCATTTGATTTCTACCTTATTTTATTTGATACCTTTATATAGCCTTTTGCCGCGTAAAAATGCGGTGAACGCCGCAAAATTCCTCGATTATCTCCCCACCCCGCGTAAACGCAGGCAATACCCGCCGAACGGCGAGTATATAAGCATTAAGCAACTGAATGAAGAGGCTAAAAAAGGGATGCAACATAGTTACACTTATGCCGCATCCCTTAAAGACGTTTTTAGTTGAGAGCCGCCTTTGCCTTTTCGGTGAGAGCGGTGAAAGCTGCGGGATCAGCTATAGCGATCTCGGAGAGCATCTTTCTGTTGAGGTTTATGTCCGCCTTCTTGAGGCCGTTGATGAAGGTCGAGTAGTTCATGCCGTTCATCTTGCAGGCAGCGGAAATACGGGTGATCCAAAGACGGCGGAAGTCACGCTTCTTCTGCTTTCTGCCGATGTATGCATAGTTGCCGCTCTTCATAACTGCCTGCTTGGCGGTCTTGAAGAGGTTGCTCTTTGAGCCGTAGTAGCCCTTTGCGAGCTTGAGAACTTTATTTCTTCTCTTGCGAGTCATTATAGCGCCTTTAATACGAGCCATGGTTTATATCCTCCGTTATATTAAAAAGTAGATTTACAAAGTTCCGAATTATTTATAAGGAACAAGGCGTTTGATCTGTCTGCAGTTGGTTTCGTCAGCGACAGAGACCTTGCGAAGATTTCTCTTGCGCTTTGTGCTCTTCTTATTAAGGATGTGGGATTTGTAAGCATGGGCGCGCATGGGCTTGCCGTTCTTTGAAATCTTGAAGCGCTTCTTTGCGCCGCTGTGAGTTTTGATCTTAGGCATAGTGATATATCCTCCTTAAATTTTTTCACCGAATAAATTACTTTGCGCTCTTGGGAGCCATAAACATCAGCATCTGTCTGCCTTCGAGCTTTGCAGGCTTCTCGACGGTCGCGCAGTCCTCCAAAGCCTCGGCGCAGCGCTTCATCGTGGTGAGACCGAGCTCGGGGTGAGCCATCTCTCTGCCTCTGAAGCGGATCGAGACCTTGACCTTATTGCCGGCGGCAATAAACTTGCGGGCGTGGTTGATCTTTGTTTCAAAGTCATGCGTGTCGATATTGAGAGAGAGCCTGATCTCCTTGATCTCGACGATCTTCTGATTTTTTCTGGCTTCTTTCTCTTTTTTGGCTTTCTCAAATCGGTACTTGCCGTAGTCCATGATCTTGCAGACGGGCGGTTTGGCGGTGGGGGCGATCTTGACAAGGTCAAGATTCTTGCTCTCCGCTATCTTGAGCGCCTGAGAGGCGGACATGATGCCGAGCTGCTCGCCGTCGTCGGAAATAACTCTTATCTCCTTATCACGGATCTCCTCATTGATTTGCTGTTCTTTGCTGCCGATGTTAAAGCACCTCCCGGAAATTCGATAAAAAAGCGAGGCAGGGAAGAACCCGAGCCTCGCATGAAAATCAACGCCTGCACACGGGCGCACGCCCGCCGCATTAAAAGCTATTGACCGACGCGAGTGAACTCGGAAGGTGAGAGCTTACCTGCTCTGCTTTATTGTGCAAGTTATTTTAATATATTTGCGCCGCAAAGTCAAGAGCTTTTTGCGATTTTTTTAATTTTCTCTGCAATATCCGAATCCTACGGCTCTGTTTTGCCCCATTCCGCAAGATTTTAAGTTTTCATTCCGCAGAATTTCGAATTTTCATTCCGCAAGATTTTGGCGTTTTTTGGGATTTATACAAAAGCACCCGATCATATGACCGGGCGCAGATGTCGTTTATATTTTATTTATCAGCGCAACACCGGAGCAGACCGCGAGCCCGACGACCAGGAAGCCGAGGGCGGTAAGGCCGCTCATAAGCGAGCCGAGGCCGGTGCAATAGAGCGCCGTGCTGAGCACGAAGCCGAGGGCGCTCAGGACTATCTGGGCGACCGTGCCGAGCTTCTTTGACGACTCCATGCCGCAGGACGCCGCAACGGAGCGCAGCATCGAATACGCCGTGCCGTCATGGACTATCGAGGCGGGCAGCTTGTCGCAGACCGCGTCGCGCCTGCGCTTAAAGAGCTTGCCCGCTACGGCGGAGAGCACCTTGAAGGTCTCCTGCGGGAGGCCGAAGCTGTCGGCGATAAGCTCCTCGGTGACGTTGACGTCGTTGGTGCGTACGAGCACCTGTATCCCGTTCTCCTCAAGCACCTTGAAGTATTTGCCGAGATTCCTGTCAACTGCGTAGCTGACAACGAACATTGCCGCTATGCTCTCGGCGACGGCGAGGTAGATGACCTTGCGGCCGTCGTGGGAGTATTTCTCCTCTATAGCCTTGTCGGGCATTTGGATATTGTGATGCACGAGCAGGTTTCTGTTGCCGAAGAGCACCTTTTGATTGTGGATCCTCGCTGCGATGCCGAGCTTATCCTCATAGGTCAGCTCCCTGACCGGGGGCAGCAGATCCTGCCTGCCGTCGATGACCTGCTCAAAGCTCTCGCGCAGCGGTCCGCCCGATTTGATAACGAGGGCGGCGGCGTAGAGCAGCACGTCGTCTATCCTGATATTTTCGTAGTTCTTCATGCCGTGCATGGTGCAGCGGGAGCGGTCGAATATATCCGCGGAATCCATGACCACGGCGTTTGCTGCGGCGGTCTTTTCGGCGGAATCAAGGCTGACTATCATCGTGCCCTCGGGGTTCAGCCGCCTGCCGTTGACCCTCTCTATGAGAGCGGGGATTATCGAAACAAACAGCGGTGAGGTCACGCAGAACGTGCCGGCAAAAGCGGAGATCGCAGCCATCGCGCTCTTGTTGATGATGCCGACCGCAACGGCACAGATTACAGACGCCGCAGCGGAGCACGGGAGCAGCAGCCGCACGAGCCTCCTGTCGCTCGAATCAGCCGCCGAATTTTTGAGGAAGCCCGTCGTGAAGCCGACCTTGGAGGAATAGAGCAGCTCGGCATTGCCCATGAGCAGACCCTTGCCAAGCTCGAAGATCTCGGATTCGTTCTCTATCGGATGCACGGCGTACATATTATGCTCATATTTATAGGCGCAGACCTCAAAGTTTCCGAGGGTGCGCTCCGCGCGGAGCTTGTCGGCGAGCTTCTCTATAACCACACCGAATACCGCCGCTACTGAGAATACCGTCACCTCGGCGCCCTGACCGCCGACCACCGCGGCGAGCGTATTCTGTATCAGCGCCACGGCTATCGCAAGCGCGCTCGGGGTGTGGGAGGTAACTCTGCCCTTGAAAAGCCCCGTAATGCTGTCGAAGAATCTTTCGTTGTCTATTGCGGCCGCAATGATGAGCATCACGGCGTTGATTATATTCGGCACGGGGGAATTCATGCTGAATATCTCCGTCGAAAGTGAGAGCCTGTCGGCGAGCAGCGGGATTATATTGAAAATAATCATTATAAATTCCAGCGCCGCCGCTATCACAAGCCCGACCGTCGCTTTTTTGTTAAGCTCGCCCAAACGGACATGAAGCTCTGAGCGCTCGGCGGGGTCGGAGTATTCCTTGTCGACCCTTCTGCTCTCCTCAGCCTCAAGCGCCTGCTTGCGCTCTCGCTTTTTGCGTGCCTTCTCCTCGCGGAGCACGTCCTCGGCGGGGGCTTCCATGTCGCTCTCAAAGCCGTCGTCAAGCTCGGGGGAGTTGACTATGCGGAAGTTTTTCGCCTTTTGGCGGCGCTTCTCCCACAGCTCCTCCTCAACGTCGCTCTCGCTGGTCTTCTCGGGCAGCACCTCGGCGGGGATATCGTCAAAGCCGGTAAGCATTATCTGCCCCTCGACCACGTCGCTCTCGTCGTCCTTTGCCTCCTTGACGGCGGGCATCGTGCCGCTGATGACCTTGGTCTTGTCGTCGCCCTCACGCACCACATCCTCGGCGGCTCTGACCTTGGGCAGGGGGTCAAGCCCGCCCTCGGCGCTCCTGCCGCTGCGCTCGAGCACTATGCCGGATTTGTCAACCGGGCCGTTCGGCTCGACCTCTATCTCAGCGGTGTCCTCAAGCCTCAGCTTCGTGAAGAATCTCGTCCTGTATTCATTCTCGCCGATATGCTCGGGTTTCTTCTCCGGCTGCGGCTCGTCCTTCTTCTTGAAGAATTCCGAGGCGGGGGAGTCGCCCTCGTAGAACGGCTTTATCGTCGGCGGGCCTTTCGGCTCCTCCGGCTTCTCTATCGGCGGCGGCTCGGGGATATCCTCGGGCACTATGACCGTCTCTATCTCAAATAACGATTCATCAAAATCATCGCTGTCGGAGCTGAAAAATGTCTCCTGACCCTCGACCTCGGCCTCCTCCGATACGGAGGATATGTCGCGGGTCTCAGGCTCCGGCTCGCTCAGCTCAGAGAGGGGCTTCACGGTGAACATCTCGGTGTCCATTTCGCTGCGGCGGAGTATACGCTTGAAATCCTCTGCCGGGGTCAGCGGCTCTTTCTTTTTGGGCACATATTCCTCGCCGTTAGTCTGAGCTATCAGCCTGTCGATATCGTCGAGCGACCAGGTCTTTGACGGCTCGCTCTCCTCCTCGGCGGAGTCGGCGGTGAGCGTTCCTCGCCTTACCTCCTCAAGTATTGCTTCAAGCTCGCTGTCGGAGCTTATGCCGTTTATCTTATTGTCGTTCAAAGCGTTCACCTACCTATGTTTAGCGATCTCATACATCAGAATGCCCGCCGCCACCGAGGCGTTGAGCGAATTGATCTTGCCCTTCATCGGGAGCGACACGATGAAGTCGCACTTCTCGCGGACAAGGCGGCTTATCCCCTTGCCCTCGGAGCCGACGACCAGAGCGACCGCGCCGGAATAATCCTGCTCGTCCCACCTTGTGCCGTCCATATCCGCGCCGTAGATCCAGAAGCCCTTTTCCTTCAGCTCGTCAATGAGCGAGGGCAGGTTTGCGACTCTCGCCACGGGCACATATTCGACCGCCCCGGCGGAGACCTTTCCGACTGCGTAGGTCAGCGCAACGCCCCTGCGCTTGGGGATTATGATGCCGTGCGCCCCGCAGGCGTCGGCGGTACGGATTATCGCGCCGAGGTTGTGCGGATCCTCGATCTCGTCGCAAATGATGATAAACGGCTGCTCGCCCCTGCTGCGGGCGTTCTCGAGGATATCCTCAACGTCCGAGTATTCATGGACAGCCGCCCACGCAGCGACTCCCTGGTGATTTTCGCCGCCGCAGAGCTTGTCGAGCTTGCGCTTATCCGTCTCTTTTATAACAACGCCGTTCTCACGGCACTGTGCGATTATCCTGCCTATCGAGCCGCCGCGCTCGCCCTTTGCGACCAAAAGCGAATCTATCGCCCTGCCGCTCCTGAGCGCTTCGGTGACTGCGTTCCTGCCTATTATCAGGCCCTGCTGCTCTCTCTGCTCGTCCATTGCAGCTACCCCTTCCGTAAACGTCGGTGACAGCGGTAATTCCGCCGCCGCCCTCCGAAAAATCTCTATATTCGATTTATTATAGCACATAATTGCAAAAATGAACAGTATAAATATAGGTTTTACAAAAAAAACACGGCTTTTTTTGCAAAGTTTCCGCTAAAATCCGAGTAATTTTTCCTGCAAAGGTATGTAAAATTTTGTTAAGTGACAAAACAAGGGAATTCAAAGGAGACAGGAACATGGAAAAAGTAACTGCCGTGCGTGAAAGCGATACGCTGGACAGGCTGTGGGAGCACGGGACGGCCGTGCTGCGGGGAACTCTCTATTTCCTCTGCGGATTCATCCTCTCGGGGGCGGGTCTGTTTTCATTCCGAGTGCCGCTCGGGGCGGGACTCGTGGCGGCTACCTCTGGGGCAAGCCGCCTGCTCGCCTTTGCAGGCGCAATGCTCGGCAGCATCCTGCGGCTCGATTCGGCGGAGCTTGTGGCGGCTGCCGCTTCGCTGACGGCTACCTTCGCCGTCTCGGCGGTGCTCGAGCGGGTGGATATCAAGCGAAAGAAGCGCAGCGTGCTCGCCGTTGCGGCGGGAATTCTCAGCTTTGCGGGCGGTGCGGCCGCGATGTTCACCGAGCAGGCGGATATAAAACAGCTCGTGCTGCGCCTTTGCGCCGCCGCCGTATGCGGCTCGTCGGTGATATTTTTCGGCGGCACGAACGACTGCATAGTTAAAAGGCGAAACATATATATGCTTGATAATTACAGCCTCATCTGCCTGACGGTCAGCCTATGCGCCCTGCTGCTCGGCGCCTCCGAGGTCAGCGTGATGGGCTTCCGCCCCGCCCGACTTTTCGGCTGCTTCGTGGTGGTCGTCGCCTCGTTCCTCTTCGCCCAATCGGGCGGCTGCATATCCGGCGCGGCGATAGGCGCGTGCGTCGCGGTCTCGGGCACGGGGCCCGCCTTGGCGCTCTGCTACGGCCTTTGCGGGCTTGCGGCGGGGATATTCTCAAAATACGGTCAGCTCGTGTGCGCCCTCGCGTTCTCGCTCACGGCGGGTGCGGCTGCGCTGCTCGACGGCACGACCGAGGGGATAGCCGTCTTTGCCGAAGCGGCGGCGGCCTGCGTCGTATTCTGCGCCGTGCCGGGCAAACGGCTGCGGCGTATCAGGCGCAACATCCTTGAGCCGCGCTCCGCCAAGCTGACGGGCGAATTCTCCGGCGCAAGGGACAGGCTGCTTGAGGCCTCCAAGGCGATAGGCTCTGTCTCAGAGTGCATTACCTCCGTCTCAAAGGGCATCGAGGCGCTCGCCCCTGCCTCCGATGTGCTCGTTTGCATGAGGGTCAGAGAAAGGGTCTGCTCCTCCTGCAAGCTGCGCGACAGCTTCTGCCCCGAGAGCGGTGAATTCGCCGCGGTGCTCGATAAGCTCGCCCATGGGGAATCGGTGAGCGAAGCGGATTTCTCAGTGAATTTCAACTCAAAATGCCCGAGCGTGCCCCGCCTTGCGGACAGCTTCAACCGTGTCTACGGCAGCCGAAGCGCCGTGAACCTGCTTCAGGCGGATTCCGCGCGCAGCCGCGAGCTTGCCTGCGGGCAGTTTGAGCGAATGTCGGAGCTGCTCGGCGAGATGGCGCATGAGTTGGAGGACGGCGCGATGGAGCTGTACGGAAAGGAGCGGGCGGCGGCGAGGGTGCTTGAGGATAACGGCTTCACCGTCGTGTCCGCAAGCTGCATCCGCCCCGTGTCGGGGGCGCTGCGCCTGAGCTGCACGGTCGTCTCCGTCCCCGCGGGGATAAGCCTGTCGCGTCTGACGGCGGAGATCTCCCGCGAGCTTGAAGCGGAATTCATGCCGCCGAAGCTGCGCGAAACGCCCGCAGGCACGGAGCTGCTTTTCCTGAGAAAAGAGTTATTCAAGATTCGCCTCGGCTCGGCAAGGGCGAGCTGCGGCAATCAGAAGCTCTGCGGCGATTATTTTGAATTTTTCCGCACCGAAACCAAGGCGTATATCCTGCTCAGCGACGGCATGGGCACGGGCGGCAGGGCGGCGATAGACTCGGCGATGACCGTGGAGCTTTTCTCCCGCCTGATAAGGGCGGGCATCAGCCTCAACACCGCGCTCGGCATCACGAATTCCGCGCTCTCCGTCAAGTCTGAGGATGAGTCGCTCTCGACCCTCGACGCTGCGGAGATCGACCTCTTCGACGGCAGCGTGCGTGTGCTCAAGGCGGGCGCGGCGCCGTCCTTCTACACCTCTCGCGGGCGGGTGCGCTCGATAGAAACGCCCTCGACCCCTCTCGGGATCCTCAGCAAGGCGGAATTCAGCCGCTATGAGCTGAAGCTGCGTGGCGGCGACACGCTCGTGATGGTCAGCGACGGGATCCTCGGCGGCGGCAGCGACTGGGTAGAGGACGAGGTCAAAGCCTTCGGCGGCAACGGCAGCGCAAACGACCTCGCCGAGCTGATACTGAATTCCGCCCGCCGTAAATGCGGCGAAAAATACGACGACATGACCGTCATCGTCGCCGTAGCGCAGGAGCTGTAACGGACGGCTGCCAAGTAGATTCAAAAGCTAAAATACTGCTGATAATGTAACAAAAAGGTTTAATAAAATCGTAGGAGACGGCATCCCGCGGGAATACTTGCAAATCAGCAATAGCGATGTCGCCGAAAGATTGCACTTGCCCTCGCCTCCCTTGTGTAAAGGGAGGTGGCACGGCGTGAGCCGTGACGGAGGGATTGTACTGTAGTTGCTAAGAACAAAATTCTGTTGACTTTATAACCGCAAATCTGTAAGTATATTGTAGGGGACGACGTCCTCGGCGTCCCGCAAGCAAAACCGTAATGGAAATTGAACATCGTTAGGGGCGAACTGCGTTCGCCCGCTTAAAATCACAGTGCTGACAGTAAAAATTCGCCTTCTCCGCAAGTGACCGTTGATTAAATCGAAGTTATGCTTATCGGCGAGATGTTTTTTCGCAAAAAACTCCCTCAGTCCTACGGACAGCTCCCTCAAGAGGGAGCCTAAGAGACGGGCAACAGTTTTATAAGTTAAGCACTCGGCCGACATACCGGCAACCAAGTCAATCCCTCAGTCAGCCTTACGGCTGACAGCTCCCTTTACACAAGGGAGCCTTTAAAATGCGCAACTTATAGTGCTTTCAGATAATTGTCATGCTTGCTGTTATTGGGTAAAAATCAATCCACCGTCGCAACTCTGTTGCGCCACCTCCTTTTCTAAGGAGGCCACTATAGCAGACAGCTCGGTGCTGATTTAGGACAACCGCGCAGAATCATCTCTAATGTTGCTAATAATTATGGGCTCCTTTTGAAAGGAGCTGTCACGGAGTAACTGAGGATTGTAGGGTAGATTCAAAAATCAAAATATTGCTGATAATACACCAAAAAGTTTTTAATAAAATCGTAGGGGATGACGTCCTCGGCATCCCTCGGGAATACTTGCAAATCAGCAATAGCGATGTCGCCGAAAGATTGCATTTGCCCTCGCCTCCCTTGTGTAAAGGGAGGTGGCACGGCGAAGCCGTGACGGAGGGATTGTAAAGAAAATCAGACTGTGTTTGATTAGTCTCTCCCTCAGTCGCTCCGAGCAGCTCCCTCGTCAGAGGGAGCCGACAGTTATCTTCGCCTCCCATTTAGGGGAGGTAGCACGGAGTTAGCCGTGACGGAGGGGTTTTCGGTTGATGTTTGGCAAAAACTCCCTCAGTCGCTCCGAGCAGCTCCCTCGTCAGAGGGAGCCGACAGTTATCTTC